>Ga0209403_10000005_pt1 | contig 283174 bp, 279 predicted proteins | sample ArcticOcean_MG_C_8_FD_187440 | JGI IMG/M metagenome (GOLD analysis project Ga0209403, IMG submission 187440) | Marine microbial communities from western Arctic Ocean - ArcticOcean_MG_CB11_86 (SPAdes) (version 2) | ecosystem: Environmental > Aquatic > Marine > Oceanic | place: Arctic Ocean... | reverse complement strand
GTTTGTGTCTACCTCAACTATGCCGGCCTCCACTAACCTTTCCAAAATTCGTCTTGCTCCTGCAACAGTTACTTCTAAGAACTCGGCTGCTGTAGGTGCCGTTAGATAGGGGCTCTCGAACAGGTGGTCGAGCAAACTCAAGGTATTGCCTGATTCTCGCCTGTAAAACAAGAGGGTTCTATATTGCTCCTGCAATTCACGTACTTTTCGCGTACGTAAAAGTGCATCTCTGGCCTGCTCTTCTACGCCCTCTAGGAAGTACTTTAACCACGGTGTCCAGTCCCCAGTCTTGCTTACATTGAATAGCTCGTCGTAGTACATATTTTGATTTCGTTCGAAATAGGCGCTCAGATAAAGCAAGGGTTTAGGCAAGACATCCTTGACACTGAGAAACAGGGGGATAAGTAGGCGTCCTATTCGGCCATTGCCATCGAGATATGGGTGGATGGCCTCAATCTAGTAATGCATCAGCGCGCACTGGATCAGTGGGGGCATTTCTATGTCATCATTGACGAATCTCTCCAGGTCAAGCATTAGGTCTCGGATGTAAGTGGCTGGCGGCGGAACATATCGAGCCTCCTCTATAGGTGAACCTTGTTGGCCTATCCAAACCTGGGTTGTACGGATTTCGCCGGGCCGGAGGTCGCTGCCTCGGACTCTTCTCATCAGTATTTCGTGTACATCGTTTATAAGGCGAAAACTGATGGGAATATCGTTGAGTCGCTCGATGCCTTGTTCTAGCGCATGAAGATAGTTTATTACTTCCACTACATCGCGTATGGGTCTTCTTTCTCTTGATGCCTCGAATTGGTACAGATCTGAAATGGATGCCTGCGTTCCTTCTATTTTGGATGAAAGAACTGCCTCCCTTCGAACGAATGGCCTTATAAGCAGATGCGTGTTTGGAATGGTTTCCCCGATGCCGGATAGGATTGATACTGCTCTTGACGCTTTGTCTAGCAAGTATATTATTGAGGGAGTTAGGTCCACATGTCGTGGTAAGTCATTCGGGAGGAAGGCACTCTGTTCTTCAATTGTTGGCACTAGGCTACCTGATGGACTGCGCTGAAGTTGGTTCATGAGGGAATAGATACTCCAGTATGCATCTGTGATCAATTAGATACTGATATGCCAAATTGTATCTTTGTATCTAATGTTAATTTAAAGTCAACCGGAGTATCTAATTGGGATCACTTTAAGCGTGTAGTTGCCGCCTACGTCTGGCATGCAGCAGACTATAGCACTCTATCGTGCCCCCCTCTTGACAAAACGAACCTTCTAGACATAAGATCGTTCATCATGTCTAGCACACACACATTTGGTTATTGGTCATACTATTATTTTACCAAAGAAAATACGGTTGGTGGAGGCGTGGTGTCGTCCAAGAACTAGCGTGAGCTAGATAAGTCCGAAAGACTTGAGACCCAGCCGAAACAGGCTGGGTTTTTTTGTGGCCTTTTATATCGTGCAGCGATTCACACCTTAGACACATTAGCGCAGAATGGTAGAGCGAAAGAGTATAGGCCATTCGGACGACATGCTAAAGGCTGGCTGAAAATTCTGGCCCCTTATCCAAGAGTGACTATAAGGCAGATACAAGAAGCAATACGAGGAGAGACAGGCATAATGCAACCGTCACCGGCACGCGATGTTAATATTCAGCGAACGGAGCCGCTCATAAGCCCCGTAGACCTCGTGAAAGAGCTACCTCTCACGCCCGAGGTGGAAGCGACAGTTCTCGAGGGCAGACGCCAGATACAGGCCGTTCTGCGAGGCGATGACCCCAGGTTCCTGGTTATCGTCGGGCCTTGCTCCATTCACGACGAGAAGGCGGCTTTGGACTATGCAGAACGCCTGAAGAAGCTCTCTGATGAGATAAGCGACCATGTGCTGCTCGTCATGCGAGTGTACTTCGAGAAGCCTCGCACCACCGTTGGGTGGAAGGGCCTTCTCTACGATCCTAATTTGGACGACACTTTCGACATCAACGAGGGCCTGCGTCGCGCTCGCACCCTGCTCACCAAGATCGGCGAGATGGATGTGTTCACAGGCACTGAGTTCCTTGATCCCATCGTTCCGCAGTACCTGGCTGGTATGGTTTCGTGGGCGGCCATAGGCGCTCGCACCACCGAGAGCCAGACTCATCGCCAGATGGCCAGCGGTCTTAGCATGCCCGTTGGCTTCAAGAATGGCACCGACGGCAGCGCACAGGTTGCCGTGGACGCCATGATTTCTGCCAGGGCTCCGCACGCTTTTCTAGGCATCGACCACTTCGGCCAGACCTGCGTTGTGCACACTAATGGCAACGCCTACGGACACCTGGTCTTGAGGGGAGGAAGCTCGGGCCCCAACTTTGGCGCCGACGCAATCGCAGAGGCGTTTGGCCTGCTTTCCAAGTCCGATGTGCCATCGCAGATGATGGTGGACTGCAGTCACGGCAACTCCAACAAGGACCACACTCGTCAGGGTATCGCGCTGAAGGACATCATTGAGCAGCGTGTGGCTGGTAACGACAACATCATTGGCTGCATGTTGGAGAGCAACATCAGCGCAGGCGCGCAGAAGCTTAACGGCGACCTGGCCTCTCTTGAATATGGCGTGTCTGTGACCGACGCCTGCATTGGCTGGGACGAGACGGATGAGCTCATGCGGTGGGCGCATGGGAAGATGGCTGACCTCATGGGACAGCCGGTAGCCTAGTCGTAATTTCGTAGTTTTTTAAAAGGCCCCGGATGCTGATAGCCCCCGGGGCCTTTTTCATGCTTTATTTTTAGATACATTAGGAAGACTTGGAGAGCCGCCTTGAAAGTTACTGAACGCACTAAGATCAAAAATCACCCTGAGCGCACCGCTACCGATGAGACGCCGGAAATTTTGTCGGCGGGCTCAGTGGCACACGTGGGCTTCGTGGACGAAGGCATGCCCTACGTAATTCCCTTGTCATACCACTACGACTCCGAGACGCCGGACAAGATTTACTTGCACGGGGCGCAACGCAGTCGGGCGATGGACCTGCTGGCTTCAGGTGCACCCATGTGTATAACAGTGACGCTGACGGACGCTCTGGTGTACTCTCGCAAGGCCATGAACCACTCTATTAACTATCGCAGCGTAGTACTGTTCGGTAAAGGCCGCGACATCGAGGACGAGGACAAGAAGTTCGAGCTGTTCGACAAGATGGTGCAGCGTTACTTTCCTGGGCGAAAGGTTGGCGAGCACTACAACGCACCGCCTTCAGCAGACCTGGGCATCACCGCGCTGGTTGAGGTGGACATTGAGGAGTGGAACGCCAAGGCGAGACGCGGAGGCCCCACGGGTCCCGACGACGACAAGCCGGACGCATTAGGCACAGCGGGCGTGGTGGACCTTCGAGAGGTATAAGGAAGCTAAGCGAAGTATCAGAGAAAGTAGCTGTCAGCTTCCATTGCCATGTACAACCTTAGGTCCAAGTTGACAGTCTATAACCACGGTGCTAAAGTGTCCTACGTTGCACAATTTGGGTTTTTAACAACATATAAAACAACGTCCGGGCAATTTTGAATCGCCGGCAATTCACTGGGATGCAGCAAACGCATATGCGGGGTTATGCATTCTAGTAGTGAGAACGCCGGTGATTCAAAAAAGGAAGAGGGTGAGAATCCCTCACGGCCGCGCCACTGTAAGCGGGGAGCTTGCGGCAAAACGCCACTGGCCAACTTCATAGTAATGAAGGCTGGGAAGGCGCCGCACAGGCATCGATCCGTAAGTCAGGAGACCTGCCGGGACGTTGGAAGACTGCTTCACGCTGGCGGAAGCCCTTCCAAGCGTTCCCTCTATTGTGGGGTTGCGCATTTAGGGTTCCGACCATTGACAAGGTCGGTTTTTTTTTAATTTTTTATGTAAGAGCAATGGGCAAATCGCCATCAATCAGGGTTTATAGGCTAACAACTGATAATGATTCTTTTTCTTACGACATCGGATACTGACATTCTGGCTCTGAGTGGGGCCGTAGACAGCTTGCCCGAAGGCTTGCGTGATACGCAGGCCGTCAATCCGCTCTCGCTGATACAGGACGGGCAGACGTTCGAAAAGTTCCTGAGCGACACGCTTCCAAAAGCGGACCTGGTGCTGCTGCGGCTGCTAGGCGGCGACAAGGCGCTGGGCGAAGACTTCGGCAAGCTTGAGGCCGCATGCCGGAGGCTGGGCAAGCCCATGGTGGCCTGCTCTGGCGAGCCTGTCCGGGACATCGTCTTCGAGAGGCGCTCGTCTCCACCTGCAATTATTGCGCAGAGCAGCTTTGAATACCTGAATCATGGCGGCGTTATAAACATCGCCAACGTACTGCGGTTCCTCAGCGACGAGGTCTTGGGCACCGAGTATGAGTACGAAGCGCCCAGGTCACTGGCTTTGGACGGCATCTATCGTCCCGGCAGTTCGGACGCGCTGACTGTCGAAGACTATCGCAAGAACCACCAGGTATCTGAAAAGCCTACCGCGGCGCTGCTTTTCTACAGAGCGCACTGGGTAAGCTCCAATCTCGAATTTGTAGACGCCATTGTGGAGGCCGTAGAGGCACAGGGCTGCAACGTCATGCCAATCTTCTGCTCTAGCCTGCGTGAGAACAACGGCGCCGTCTTTCATAAGTACCTTATGGACAACGAGAGCAACGCCACCATTGACGTAGTCATCTGCACGCAGAGCTTCGCCATGAGTCATCAGCCCGGCCTCTCGGACAGCGCGAACACTGAGGTTGGCTGGGACATAAAGGTCCTGGAGCAGCTGGACGTGCCGATACTTCAGGCCATCGTCTCTACGGAGTCCAAGGCGGACTGGGAGGGACGTGACATAGGCCTGAGTCCCCTGGACATCGCGATGAATGTCGCTCTGCCTGAGCTGGATGGGCGCATCATCACGGTGCCGGTCTCCTTTAAGGAGTCTGCCGCAGTGGAAGGCTCCGGGGACCTGCTCGGCATAGTCAAGCGCTACGTACCGGACACTGAGCAGATCGGTGCGCTGGCGTCGCTGGCCACCAGGTATGCCAAGCTAAGCCACATACCTATTGCTGACAGAAAAATCGCCTTCGTTCTGAGTAACTACCCGACCAAGGCCTCCCGTCTAGGCAATGCCGTGGGTCTGGACACGCCCGCCTCGGCTATTAACGTGCTTAACGCGATGAAGGAAGCCGGCTACACGGTAGACGACATACCGGAAGACGGCGACACCTTAATGCGTCAGCTTATCGACCGCTGTACGTACGACGTCGAGTTCCTAACACCAGAGCAGATGCGCGGCGCAGAAGGCCGAGTATCCGAAGAGGTTTACGGCAAGCAGTTTGCTGGATTCCCCGCCGACGTTCAAAAGCAGATGAAGGATAGCTGGGGTGATCCGCCGGGAACCGTTTACATGGACGACGGCCACCTATTCGTAGCGGGCGTCAGCTTTGGCAACGTGTTCATTGGCATTCAGCCGTCGCGCGGATTTGGCGAGAATCCTATCGCCATCTACCACAGCCCCGAGTTCATGCCTACACATCACTACCTGGCATTCTACCGTTGGCTTCGCGACGACTATCGCGCCGACGCCGTCGTGCACCTAGGCAAGCACGGCACGCTGGAGTGGCTGCCGGGCAAGGGCGTTGGCCTCTCCCGCTCATGTTATCCCGAGGTGTGCCTGCCAGACATTCCACACTTCTATCCTTTTATTATTAACAACCCCGGCGAGGGCACTCAGGCCAAGCGCCGGACCCACGCCGTAATCATAGATCACCTGGTGCCGTCCATGACCACAGCGGATAGCTATGGTGACATTACGCGGTGCGAGCAGCTAATGGACGAGTACGCTACTGCTGCCGGAATGGACCCGCAGAAGCTGCCGATCCTACGTCAGCAGATATGGGAGGTCGTGCAGAAGGCTCGACTGAACGAAGACCTGGGAGTCGACGAGATACCTGACGACTTCGACGACTTCATTCTGCATATCGACGGCTACATTTGTGAGCTAAAGGATGCGCAGATTCGCGATGGTCTGCATACGCTAGGCGAGCCGCCAGAGGGCGAGTTGCTGATCGGCCTTCTACTCGCCTTAACTCGCCTGAACAACGGAGATGTCCTCGGACTGCGCCACGCTATTGGCGATGCACTGGGCCTAGATTACCAGACCCTTATGAGGGACAGAGCTGTGGCCTTCGATGCCAAAGACCTTCCGTCTGCGCTGGCCAGTTTGAACAGCGAGGAGCCTATCATTGCCGCAGGTGACGTGATCGAACGGCTAGAAACCCTGGCTCGTAAGCTGCTGGAAAATGCAGCCGATGTAGATTTCGATTCGGCGGCGATACCGGACGTAATGGACGGCCTGCTGGAGCAAAAAGGGCAGGTGCCCGGCGTTCTGAAGTACATCTGTGAGCAGATTCGACCGGCGCTGGCTAAGACTACAAACGAGATCGATGCGTTGCTGCGAGGGTTCGACGGGAAATTCATTCCGCCGGGACCGGCAGGCGCACCAACCCGTGGCATGGCAGGCGTGCTGCCTACGGGGCGTAACTTCTACTCTATGGACCCGCGCAGTCTGCCCTCGGAGACCTCATGGCAGATTGGCAAGGAGCTAGCCGACTCTTTGGCGGAGCGCTACCTCAAGGACGAGGGCGCTTACCCGGAGTCTGTCGGCATATCCGTATGGGGCACGTCGGCAATGCGCACACATGGGGACGACATCGCGCAGATTCTCGCGCTAATGGGCATACGGCCTGTGTGGCAGGAGGAGAATCGTCGCGTGGTAGGGCTGGAGATCATGTCGCTGGAGGAGCTTGGCAGGCCGCGAATCGACGTCACGGTCCGCATCAGTGGCTTCTTCCGAGACGCTTTCCAGAATCTTATCGGCCTAATGGATGACGCCTTCCAGCAGGTGATCCTTCTGGACGAACCTGAAGAGCAAAACTTTATTCTCAAGCACTATAACGCCGACGTCGCAACGCGAAAAGCCGAGGGCACGGCACAGAGCGACGCGGAGTCCGAGTCTCTTTATAGAATTTTCGGCAGCAAGCCCGGCAGCTATGGCGCGGGCATTTTGCAGGCCATAGACCAGGGCAACTGGCAGTCTGACGAAGACCTGGCGAACATCTACACGGCATGGGGCTCTTACGCCTACACCCGGCAGAGGCACGGCGTTAGCGCCGTTAAGGAGTTCCGCCGTCGGTTTGCTGTCATCGATGTGGCTACCAAGAACCAGGACAACCGCGAACATGACATATTCGATTCCGACGACTATATGCAATTCCACGGCGGCATGATCGCCACCGTGAGGCATCTGGCGGGCGAGAACCCGAGGCAGTTCTTCGGCGACTCGGCAGACCCTAGCCAGCTAAAGACACGCGACCTTAAAGAAGAGGCGCGACGAGTCTTCCGCAGCCGGGTGGTCAACCCCAAGTGGATGGACTCCATGAAGCGGCACGGCTACAAGGGTGCGTTCGAGTTGGCGGCCACAGTGGATTACATATTTGGGTACGACGCTACGGCGCAGATCATCGACGACTGGATGTATCAGGAAGTCACCGAGGCGTACGTTCTCGACCCCGAGATGCAGGAGTTCTTCAAGGAGAGCAATCCTTGGGCGCTGCGAGCTATCGCCGAGCGACTGATGGAAGCAGCGGACCGCGATATGTGGGAGAACCCTTCGGAAGAGACTCTGAACGAGTTGCGCCGGGTGTACCTCCAGACCGAGGCAGTGCTGGAGGAGCGCCAAGAACAGCAGGCCCAGCGGTCTGTTGGCGACGACTAGGGTGACGAGAAATTATTTGGTAGTGGCAAAAGAAGTGAGCGGGTTGGGGCTTGACCTCACCCCCGGTTCCCCCTCTCCGTCGACGGAGAGGGGGCATAGATTGCACACGTTTTGCCTTTGATGACTTAGGGGAATTCATAATGCCTTATTTTGATAACAACGGCGTACGCATTCACTATCAGTTGGACGGCACAGGCGAGCCGCTGGTGCTGATGCATGGCACGTCGGGATCAGTTGGGGACTGGTACGAGAACGGCTGGGTAAAAGGCCTTAAGGACGACTACCGTCTCATACTGATCGACCACCGCGGGCACGGGAACAGCGACAAGCCCCACGATCCAGATAGCTACTCCTTGGAGACTTCTGTGGCGGACATTGTTGGCGTGCTGGACGAGCTTGGCATCAACAAGGCCAGCTACTTCGGCTATTCCATGGGCGGGTTCATTGGCTACGGCCTCGCAAAATACGCGCCGGAGCGTTTCAAAGCACTGGTCATTGGGGCATCCCATCCTTACGGGCGCAGCATGGCGGCAACTCGAAGGGCATTCAGAAGCGATGATATGGAAGCCTACGTGAAGGGTGCCATATTAGCCGCGCCGGATCGGGCTGACTCGGAGTGGTTTCGGGTCCGGAAGTCGGCCAATGACCTGAAGGCTCTTAGTGCTCTGACCCAAGATCGCCCGGATAACTCAGACATTCTCCCCACTATGAACATGCCCTGTTTCGTGTTCGTGGGCGAGGCAGACTCGCTGTTTTCTGATGTGAAGCAGTGCGCGGAGCAGATGCCAAATTCCATGTTCGTGTCGATTCCGGGCCTGGATCATGGGCAGACAAACAGGTATAGCCACGAGGCCTTGCCCCATATAAAAGAGTTCTTGAAAAATGTTAACCAGAAGGTTGGTTCACAAGTAGCATAATGCCTTTCGTAAACAATAATGGTGTAAAGATCCACTATCACGTAGAGGGAGACGGACCGCCCGTAGTGTTGCTGCACGGTCTTACGACGTCAATGGTGCAGTTCGTAAAAGGCGGGTACGTCGACGCATTGAAAGATGATTATCGGCTGATAATGTTGGACGCGCGCGGCCATGGTTCCAGCGACCAGCTATACGAAACAGAGGACTATGCGCCTCAGTACATGGCATCCGATGTGATCGCTGTCATGGATGTGGAGGGCATCGACAAGGCTCACTGCTTTGGATACTCCATGGGCGCCAGGGGAGGGTACTCGCTGGCCGTGTACGCTTCCGATCGTTTTCACTCCTTCGTTCTAGGCGGGCAACACCCGTACGCACGCACCGCAGAGCAGAAGGTCGACGATCTGAAGTGGATAGAGAGATGGGAGCGCAGACGAGACTCGATTCTGGCTGGTGAAGAATCACGTCGCGACCCTAAAGATTACGACGTATTTATAGCGTTCCGGAAGCAGATCATGAGATGGCCTCCCTTCGAAGTGGAGCAGATCGCGAAAGGTCTGCAAGGGCCGACTCTACTGTTCACGGGCGAGGCGGACGAGCGCAACATGCTTACGAAAGAGTTCGCGGGCAATTTGCCAAATACAAAATTCTTCTCATTGCCGGGCCTCAATCATGACCAGGCGTTTTTGCAGAAGGAGCTTGTGCTTCCTCATGTAAAAGAGTTTCTATCGGGCGTACAGCAGTCGCTAAACGGATCGGGAGGCGGATAATGAGCCAGCAAAGCAGTATGGCACAGGATAGGATTTTCCCTTTCAGCGCTATTGTAGGCCAGGAGCGCATGAAGCTGGCGCTGATTCTTAATGCCATCAATCCAGGCATCGGAGGTGTGCTTATCCGCGGCGAGAAGGGCACGGCTAAGTCGACTGCCGCGCGATCTCTGGCGGCGCTGCTGCCTGAACTGGAAGTGGTGACGGGCTGTCCTTATAGCTGTGACCCTGCTTCGCCTTTCGCAGAGTGCAGCTTCTGCAACGGGAATGAGACGAAGCATTCTGTCCATCGGCAGGTGAGACTGGTCGAACTGCCGGTTAGTGCCACCGAGGAGGCCGTCGTCGGCACGCTGGATATCGAGTCTGCCATTCGCGATGGCCAGAAGCGTTTCGAGCCGGGGCTGCTGGCCTCCGCTCACCGAGGCATCCTCTATATTGACGAGGTCAACCTACTGAACGACCACGTTGTCGACGTGCTGCTGGACTCCGCTGCCATGGGTCGCAACTTCGTCGAGCGAGAGGGCATATCCTTCTCCCACCCTGCCCAGTTCTTGTTAATCGGGACCATGAATCCAGAGGAGGGCGACCTCAGACCGCAGTTTATAGACCGATTTGGACTGGCCGTTGAGATTGATCACATCTCCGACCCGGAGCGACGAGTCGAAGTAGTTCGCAGACGCATCGCATACGAGTCGGACCCGGCCGCCTTCGGCCCGCTTTGGCAAGAGCCTGAGATGGACGAGCGGACCAAAGTAGCGTCAGCCAAAGACCTGCTGGCGTCCGTGGTGGTCGACGACAGCATGATGATGTTCATTGCCAGACTGTGTGCCGAGCATGAGGTGGACGGTCTCAGGGCCGACATCGTCATCTACAAGGCGTCGCAGACCTTGGCTGCATATCGCGGACGCACCAGCGTGACCTTCGATGACGTCCTGGAAGTCGCGGAGATGGCGTTGCTACACCGCATGCGCCGCCAGCCCTTCGACGACCCCGAAATGAATAGAGAAAAGCTTCAAGAAATGGCTCAGAACCTGATGGATGACGAGCCACCGACACCACCACCGCCATCCAACCAGGACACTCCTGATCTTGGCGACACGCCTCCTGAGCCACCGCAGTCGGAAGAGCAGTCCAGCGGCGGGTCGGAAGAGAACGTGTTCCAGACTGGCGACTCCTTTCAGGTAAAGCCATTGAACATCAGTGCCTTGGACCAGCGCCTGCGGGCCAGCCACGGCAGGCGTACCACAAGCCAGGTGCGCGATCGGCGCGGACGTTACGTCGATGCGACGCTACCGAACGGCAAGGTGACTGATCTCGCCCTGGACGCGACGGTTCGGGTGGCAGCGCCGTTCCAGCGACGACGTCAGGCGTTCACAGACCAGAACTTGGCACTGCAAATTGAGCCTTGGGACATGCGTCAAAAAGTACGTGAATCTAAGGTAGGAAATCTGGTGGTGTTCGTCGTGGACGCCAGTGGGTCCATGGGAGCTCAACAGCGTATGGTGGCCACCAAGGGCGCAGTGATCTCGCTTCTGATGGATGCTTACCAGCGCAGGGACCGGGTGGCGATGATTGCCTTCAGAGGTACGGCATCCGAGGTCGTGCTGCCGCCTACGGGTAGCGCAAAGCTCGCGCAGGATAGGCTGAACTCTCTGCCCACCGGCGGGCGAACGCCTTTGGCAGACGCCTTATTAGAGGCTCGAAAGATCATCGCGCAGCACAAGCGGCGCGACCCAGATACCCCGCCTCTGCTGGTGGTCGTTTCAGACTGCCGGGCAAATTACAGCACTGCCAGCGGTGACCCCTTTGATAATGCCATACAGGTCTGTAAGGCATTCCGCGATGAGAAGGTGCAATCAGTCGTGCTTGATCCTGCGCCGAGGAGCAACCGGTTCGGTCTGGTGCAGACCGTGGCCGAAGCCTTAGGCGGAGAGTACATCCCATTGCAGGAGCTGCGGGCCGATGCCATACGCTCGGCTATACGCGGCGCAATAGACTAAAATATTGGTATATCCGGGTAGTTTATGAAACCCTTATTACTGAAATTAAGCCTCGTTGTCGTCCTAATATTTGCTGTTGCCTGTAGCAGTTCGCGGCCGCCGGCCTTCCCTCCCGCCGCTTTTGCTCCAGCAGCGGTAGCGCCGACAGCAGAGCCCACTACTGCCGCTGCGCAGGTCGCCCCTACGGTCCCCACTGTGAAGCCACTAACTACTGCTGTAGTCGTGCCAGCTACCACTGTGCCTCCTGTGGACACGGATGAGCCATTGGCTTCCCTGTTCCCGGTAACCATCGAGAACTGTGGCATAACTTTTACTTACGACAAGCCTATTGAGAAAGCTATCTCCCTGAATCAGCACGTGACAGAGATGATGCTGGCCTTAGGCCTGGAAGACCAGATGATAGGCACGGCGTACATAGATGATTTTATCCTTCCAGAACTCTTAAATGCCTACCAGTCACTAGAGGTATTGGCCGACGAGTATCCGTCGCGAGAGGTCATTTTAAACTTAGAGCCTGACTTTATATACGGTGGATTCGGCAGCGCATTCAGTGACGAAAATTCTGGGTCCCAGGAGAGCCTGCAAGACCTGGGCATAAACTCATACCTCACTCATGCCGTGTGCGATGAGGGTGCCGACACCATAGAAGATATTTACACCGATATCACGGCTATTGGTGCCATCGGTGGGGTGCCAGACATGGCCGAGGCGTTGATAGCCGCCATGAAGGCAGATCTGGATTCCATTGAATCAGAAATTGGTGACGATGTTGAACCGGCATATGTCTTCATGTTTGACTCTGGAAACGATGCACCTTATGCCGCGGCCTGTTGTGGCATGGTTAATGCATTGATAGAGAGCGCCGGTGGCGAGAACATCTTTGGTGATGTTGACGGGCGGTGGACAGAGGTTAGCTGGGAAGAGGTCCTTGATATGGACCCGGACGTCATCATCCTTACCGACGCAGTATGGTCAACCGCTGAAGAGAAGATAGAACTGATGAACAACAGCCCTGTCTTGTCGGAAATGTCTGCTGTCGTTAACAACCGGTTCGTTATTCTTAAGTTCAGCTCCTTGGTTCCTGGTATTCGCATACCGGGGGCCATACAAGATATAGCTGATGTTCTATACCCAGACAAGTTTCCGTAACGCCGTTCAATAGATAAATAGATAAGCAAAAAATGTTGAAGATCTTGGTTGTGCTCGTAAAGTCGATGCCGGTCCTCTCCCAGCTCATCGCTAACTGGGAAAGGATCGACGGTCGGGCGAAATTCAAGGTCTTCATGATGGTGCTAACTGGTCTGCTTTTGCTGTCTGTTACCTTGGCAGTAACCATCGGACCTGTGTACATCTCGCCAATTACGGTTTGGAAGATTATAGGCACTCATGCCTTTGGCTTGGAGCAGGGCGACTGGAGCCGAGGCCATGATCAGATAGCATGGCTAATTCGTATGCCCAGGGTCTTGCTGGGCGGACTGGTCGGGGCTGGACTGGCTGCGGTTGGCGTCTCAATGCAGGCCGTTGTCAGGAACCCGTTGGCCGATCCTTACATCCTGGGGACTTCTGCGGGCGCTTCCGTTGGCGCCGTCAGTGTGCTGATGTTGGGCTACGATATCTTCCCGCCCTACTCGCTTTCCATTGCAGCATTCATCGGTGCGATCGTCTCATTTCTCATCGTCATGGTTTTGGCGCAAGGGTCTGGGCGTATCTCCCCGGTCAGGTTCATTCTGGCGGGTGTTGCCACGGCATATGTGCTCACCGCCATCACTAGCTTTATCCTCTTCATCGGAGACGAGCGTGCGATTCGGGCAGTGGTGTTCTGGCTGTTAGGCAGCGTGGCAGGCGCCCAATGGGAGTTCCTGACGTTGCCGGCTGCTGTGGTTCTCGCAGGCACTCTGATTCTCGTTCTGTATTCCAGGTCCATGAACGCACTGCTGGCAGGTGAAGAGACCTCCATCGCACTGGGCGTTGATCCTCAGCAATTCCGCTTGATCTTGTTGACTATATCGGCCCTGCTGACCGGTGTGCTGGTGGCAATCGCAGGGCCTGTAGGCTTTGTGGGCTTGATGATCCCTCACATGGTACGGCTGGTAGTCGGCTCCGATCACCGGCGAGTGTTGCCTGCCAGCGTGATCTTTGGCGCCATCTTCCTGATATGGGTGGACGTGGGAGCCAGGACCTTCGTGCAGCCCCAAGAGCTGCCTATCAGCATAATTACTGCGCTCTTTGGCGCGCCCTTCTTCTTCTTTCTTTTGAGATGGCGAAAGACCTCGCTTGCAGGAGGTGGCCAGTGAAGCTTCATGTTGAGGACGTTTCTTGGGAGGTGGATGGTCGGTCCATCATTCAGGATGTTGAAATGCATGCCTCGGACGGCGAGTTCATCGGCGTAGTGGGCCCAAACGGTGGTGGCAAATCAACCTTGTTGCGTTGCGTCTACAGGGCGCTAAAGCCTGCCGCTGGGTTCATCAGCCTGGACGATGAGGACATCAGGCAGATGTCGGCAAAAGAGGCCGCGCGCAAGACGGCAGTCGTCCTACAGGAGATGACTACTGATTTCGATTTCACGGTGGATGAGACGGTGGCCATGGGGCGAACACCTCACAAGGGCCTGTTTGAAAGGGACACCGATACCGACTTCGAAATCATCGAAAAGGCCCTCAAGAGAGTGGGCATGAAGGAGTTTGCAGACCGCTACTTCAATACGCTGTCCGGCGGAGAAAAGCAGCGTGTCCTGATCGCCAGGTGCCTGGCCCAGCAGACTAAATTCCTAGTTCTGGACGAGCCAACAAATCATCTGGATATTCGTTACCAGCTTGAGATTCTAGACCTGGTAAAAGGGCTGGGCGTTACCACGGTGGCAGCGTTACACGACCTGAATCTGGCCGCTGCGTACTGCGACAGGATTTACGTGGTGCAAGGGGGAAAGATCGTGGAATCGGGAAACCCGGTGGAAGTGCTTGTGCCAGAGTTGATCAAAAATGTGTTCGGCGTTGGTTCGGTTGTGGACGTGAATCCGTTCACTGGAACGCCTAGGATCACGTTCTACCGAGGCACTACTGGTAGCGCAAACAGGTTGTCTCTTTCCCTGTAACCTTGGCCCAGTGATGGTGGTCTATCCAGAGGGTGTCTGGTACTGCGGTCTGAACGAGGCTGCTACAGACCGAATTGTGGAGGAGCATTTCCGCAATGGCCAGGTGGTGATCGAATACGCTCGTGAACCAGCGTCGCATTCCCAGCGCATGCCCGGTCAGCCGACTTAGTTGCGGACCAGGCTTTATGATATCCTTTAGCGACCTATTAGGAGCATCATGACAGAAGAAACAACAGAACATCAGCCGGTAAAAGGCCCACGGATTAAGAAGGGTCTCGTAGTCGTCAATACTGGTAACGGTAAAGGCAAGACTACTGCCGCACTGGGCGTGCTGTTTCGCGCCTGGGGCCGGGATATGAAGATCCAGATGTTCCAGTTCCTAAAGCACACAGGCTCCCAGTTCGGCGAGAGTCGTGCGGCCAAGAAGTTGGGCATCGAAATGGGGGCCATGGGCGACGGCTTTACGTGGCGCACCAAGAATATGGATGAGACTCAGGACCTTGGCAGGGCTCAGTGGGAGAAGGCCAAGGAGGCGATCCTATCGGATGAGTACGAGATCATCATTCTGGACGAGTTCACGTATCCCATGCACTACGGCTGGATTGATGTGGCAGACGTCATAGAGGTGCTGAAGCAGAAGCCTGAGATGCTGCACATTATCATCACCGGCCGCTACGCTCCGGATGAGCTGATCGAATTCGCGGACCTGGTAACGGAGATGAAAGAGATCAAGCATCCGTACCGTGAGCAGGGTATAAAAGCCCAACCCGGCCTCGAATTTTAGTTTTGAATTGTAGTAGTGGTCAGGCTCGCACGTAGTGACGAGAACGAATTTCAGCACTTGTTCCGCGATGTGCGAATGGATGAGCAAATGAAGGCTGACTTTTCGTAGATTAAAAGAACAAGACGGTGTGTAGGGCGGTACAGGTAAATTGGAACGAACCAGAGGTTAAATTTAGACTAATGATAAAAACACTGGGAGAAGCAATAGCTAAAATCGAACCAGCCGACGCAGGAGCCATGCGACGGGCTCAGTCTCGTCAGCGCAACCTGACGAAGCCGCCGGGAAGCTTGGGTCGCCTGGAAGATGTCTCCATTCAGTTGGCAGGCATTTTTAAGACGGAACGACCGAGCATCAATGGCAAGGCCGTCATCGTAGCGGCGGGGGACCACGGCGTTGTGGCGCAGGGCGTAACGGCCTATCCACAGGAGGTCACGGCGCAGATGGTGCTGAACTTCCTCTCGGGTGGAGCGGCGGTCAGCGTCATGTCCAAGCAGCTCGGGGTATCGCAGTACATTGTCGACGCTGGTGTCGCCAGTGATGTGCCAGCTCACCCTGACCTGCGCGTGGTGAAGATTGGCAGGGGCACGGACGATATTTCCCAAGGCCCAGCCATGACCCGAGAACAAGCCGAAGAAGCTATTCTGGCTGGCGTGAACCTGGCCATAGAGGCCGCCAACTCTGGCGCTGACCTCATTGCCACGGGCGATATGGGAATTGGCAACACCACCTCTTCTAGCGCAATCGCTGCCGCAATGACGGGCAAATCTGCGACTGAGATGACAGGCAAGGGCACCGGCAGAACCCCAGACGAGTTGCTTCTGAAGGCTGTCGTAATACAGAAGTCGCTGGACGTAAACCAGCCAGATGCCACGGACGCTCTGGATGTGCTGACCAAGGTGGGCGGATTCGAGATTGGAGTGCTAGCGGGGGTAGCTCTGGGAGCCGCCGGAATACGTCGGGCTGTTGTGTTGGATGGCTTCATCTCTGGAGCGGCGGGCCTGATAGCCTACGGCATCTGCCCAGCTGTACGCGACTACATGTTCGCCTCCCATCGGTCTGCGGAGAAGGGGCACAGGGCTGTGTTGTCCTACCTCAAGCTGCGACCGCTTCTGGACCTCGGCCTGCGACTGGGCGAGGGCACCGGCGCTGTATTGGCCATGACGTTGGTGGAGACGGCAGCGGCATGTCTTTCCAATATGGCGACCTTTGGCGAAGCGGGCGTTTCCGACAGAGAAGACGAGCAGGTACTGACTTCGGAGCCTAGTTAGTGAATTCGCTGCGTCTGGCCTTCGGCTTCATGACCATTCTGCCAGTCGCGCCAAAAGACACGCCTATGCAGCTTGCTTCGGCCCGCGCCTACTTTCCTATTGTAGGTCTCGTTCTTGGGCTGATCCTGATGGGCATCGATATGCTGCTCAGGCCAGTGCTACCGGCACTGCTGCTATCAGTAGTGCTGATCGCCGTAATAGTGGCGCTGACTCGCGCGCTGCACATCGACGGCTTTATGGATACCTGCGATGCGCTGTTGGGCGGTTTCACCCGCGAGCGGCGACTGGAGATATTCAAGGACTCTCATGTGGGAGCCTTCGCCGTCGTAGGCGTTCTTGTTCTTCTGCTAATTAAGGTGACCGCGTTGGCCAGCCTTCTGGGCCCCACACGATCGCTGATTCTGGTGCTGTTCCCCTGTCTCGCTCGATGGGCCATCCTGCTTTCCATGGACCTGTTTCCATACGTTAGGTCGCAGGGCCTAGGCACCGCGTTTCAGTCGGGGCGACGGGCATGGCAGTTGTCTCTCGGACTTATCACCGCCCTGGCCGCCAGCTTCTTGCTGGTTGGCGTCATGGGCATAGTTCTGCTGGCTCTGGCGTCTGTGGTGGCGTGGGCACTGGGTCGCTGGGCCTCCAGCCTTCTCGGAGGCGTGACAGGCGACATATACGGAGCGATCAATGAAGTATCTGAGGCGGCAGTGCTGGTGATGGCGGTAATACTCATAGCTAGCTCACCTCTGGCCCTGAAGTCGCCTCTGGCTGCACTGGTCTAAAGGCTATGCGTTGGCAGCCTTGGTCTGGCGAATGGTACCTTGACGGTGGTGTGTTGCTGTTGGCGTTGGCGCTGGACCTGGCATTGAGAGAACCGCCAGCACGGCTGCATCCGGTGGTCTGGATAGGTAACGCCATATCAGTCTTGGACAGATGGTTGCCGCAGTCTTCTAATAGGAAGGCGCTGGTTTCGGGTTCCTTCATGGCCTTATGCCTGCCATTGATCGCTGGGGGGCTTGCGTGGCTGGCAATGGTAGGCCTGCAGGAGATTGGACCGCTGGCGTACCTGCTGGGCGGGGCGATCTTGCTCAAGACAACCTTTGCTGTGAAGGGCCTTGCGCAGGCTGCCAATGCGACCTCTACTGCCATGGAATCGAAACAGTTGGATGATGCCAGAGATAGCCTCCAGAGTCTGGTGAGCCGGGACGCACAGGCGTTAGCACCCGCTCTGGTAGCGGCAGCGGCTGTAGAATCGGTAGCTGAGAACACGACTGATAGCTACATTGGCCCGTGGCTGGCCTTTGCGATTCTCGGGTTGCCGGGGGCCTTCGCGTACCGGGCGGTCAACACGCTGGACAGCATGGTTGGATATCGCGGGCGGTACGAGTATTTCGGCAAGGCGTCGGCCAAAATAGATGACCTGGTGAACCTGATACCTGCGAGAATTAGCGCCTTCCTGATACTGCTGGCGGGATTCGCCTTGGGGCTGTCGGTCAAAAGGGGCTGGAGCGTTATGGCCAAGGCCAGGAGAATTACGGCCAGTCCAAATGCTGGTTGGACCATTGGCGCCATGTCTGGCCTACTAGGCGTAACGCTGGAGAAGCCGGACCAGTATCGCATCGGCGATGACAATCGCGAGCCTGAGGCGTCGGATATCGGCCAGTCTATTCGAGTAGCATATGTGGTAGCGGTCTTTGGCGCGTTTCTCGGGCTCAGTATTCTTTACCTACGTGGGGTACTTTTCGGTTAATGGTTAAGGCAGGAGACAAGGTGGAGCAGGGCGCACAACCCGTACACGGCGGGCTGAACCTGGCTGAGCTACGACGGTTGGGTCTGGACCATCGCGCCATATTGGATTTCAGCTCTAACATCAATCCGCTGGGCGCACCGCCGGGCGTGATGGACGCAATCTCCAGCGTGAACATTGCCTCGTATCCTGATACCGAATGCCTGGAGTTGCGCGAGGCCCTGGGCGACCTTCTCGGTCTTGCGCCGGAACTTATCTTGGCGGGCAACGGCTCTACGGAGCTGATACATCTATTGGCCAGGGCCTTCCTGGGCGAGGGCGATAGTGCGGTTATTTTCGGCCCGACTTTTGGGGAATATTGGGCCGCATGCGCCGTTCAAGGTATCGAGCCTCTTGAGATTATCGCCAGAGAAGCTGACGGCTTTCGTTGGGATATCGCCGAGGCATGCCGGACTATAGAAGACCTGAAACCCAGCATAGTTTTCCTGTGCAATCCCAACAATCCAACGGGTCTGTACCTCAATGAAGAAGAGGTGCGGCAGGTGGCTAAGGCTACATCCGCAAATGGCGTCCTTGTCCTGGACGAAGCTTACGTCGCCTTCGTTGACGAGGTTTGGGATGCGCAACCGCTACTGGAAATTCCCAACGTGGTCCTTCTTCGCTCCATGACTAAAGACTACGCTGTTACGGGTCTGCGTTTGGGGTACATGTTGGCAAGCCCTGAGCTGATCGTCCGAGTCAAAACCCAGCAGTGCAGTTGGAGCGTTAACGCGGCGGCACAGGCTGCGGGCGTGATGTGCTTGCGGCAGCCGGAACACCTGGAGCAAGGTCAGGAGGCCGTTCGCCTGGGCAAGACCTACCTGGCGGCCGAGCTGGACCGGCTGGGACTAAAAACTCGAATCGGAGCCGCCAACTTCCTGCTGGCGTCGGTGGGTGACGCTGCGGACGTTCGGCTCAAGCTGCTGGTGGACCATGGCATGTGCGCTCGTGACTGCGCATCTTTTGGTCTGCCGAGCTACATACGCATTGGTGTTCGCAAAATGGAGGACTGTCAGCGACTGGTAGCCGCGCTGGATGAGGTGTTGAGCAATGGTTAAGTGGTTCATGGTCCGTCACGGCGAGACCGACTGGAATATCGAGGGCCGGGCGCAAGGGCAGACTGATACGCCTCTGAATGAGAAGGGACGCACGCAGGCCCAGCATGTGGCATCGAGGCTGGCCGGTATTGATTTCGCCGCCGTGTATTCCAGCGACCTGACTCGTGTCATGGAGACGGCAAGGCCTATCGTCTCCAACCGCGACCTGGAGATAAAGACCATGCCTCAACTGCGTGAGAAGAGTTACGGCAAGTGGGAGGGCATGTCTTTCCAGGAAGTAGAGGAGCAGTATCCCGAGCTGTTCAAGCGCCTGTTTCAAGAAGACATAAATTTTGCGCCGCCGGAGGGAGAGAGCGACTCTGACGTTTACAGCCGAACAGGTTTGGCTGCTGAGACTCTCAAGTCTGCCCATGAAGACGATTGCAACGTGCTGATAGTTGCGCATGGCGGTAGCTTGAGAGCACTGATGGCGAATATTCTGGATATGCCTGCCGACTACATGTGGCGATTCAAGTTGGCTAACGGGGGGCTATCAATGGTGAGTCTCTACAACTGCGGTGGGGCCACGCTGGACCTGCTAAATGATACAAACCATCTTGGTGAATCCCTTGTCTAACGGGCAGCGAGACAAAGGCAAGGTCATCATGGTGATGGGGACGACGTCTCATGCAGGGAAGTCCATGTTCGCTACCGCACTGTGCCGTATATTTGCGCAGGAGGGCTTGCGAGTGGCGCCCTTCAAGTCGCAGAACATGTCCCTGAATTCCTTTGTGACGCCTGACGGGGGCGAGTTTGGCAGGGCGCAGGCTGTTCAGGCCGACGCCGCAAGAGTTGCCCCCACAGTGGAGATGAACCCCATCCTGCTGAAGCCGGAGGCCGAACGTCGTTCCCAAGTTGTGGTCATGGGCAAGCCCCTTCGGGTAGCGTCTGCCCGCGAGTACTACGAGATGAAGCTGGAGTTGTGGCCTGTGGTAACCGACGCTTTGGACACGCTGCGTGCCAACTATGACATCGTTGTCATTGAGGGGGCCGGCAGTCCGGCGGAGATCAACCTCAAGGAGCATGAGATCGTCAATATGCGGGTCGCCAGGTACGCTAACGCCTCGGTGGTGCTGGTTGGGGACATCGATCGCGGCGGCGTGTTCGCCTCTTTGGCAGGCACTATGCTGCTGCTGGAACCAGAAGAACAGGCGCTGATCAAAGCCATTGTCATCAACAAGTTTCGAGGCGACCCGTCCTTGCTGGACTCTGGCCTGGATATGCTTCTGGAACGCACGGGGGTGCCTACCATAGGCGTTGTGCCGTACTACACCGACATCCATATTCCGGAGGAGGACTCGCTGGGAATCGCGCCCAACGAGCAGTCGGCTGGCGAAACGGTGCTGGAGGTGGCTGTTATTCGGTTGCCCCACATGGCTAACTTTGACGACTTTGATCCGCTGCGTCAGGAGCCGGGTGTGCAGGTACGTTACGTTAGCAGCCGGGCCGAGTTTGGCACGCCGGACCTGATTGTGCTACCGGGCTCCAAGACGACGGTAGATGATCTGCTCTGGCTAACAGAGAGCGGCCTGGCCGACGCTATCAAGAAAAGTCGGACTGAGGGTCTGCCGGTGATAGGAATATGCGGCGGCTACCAGATGCTAGGCCGGCGCGTGCTGGACCCGGACGGCGTGGAGTCCAGCAGGGCCGAGGTAGAGGGACTGGGTCTGCTGCCTGTCGACACGACGTTCGAGGGTGACAAGGCCACGCATCAGGTTAAAGGAACCGTGAACCTCAAGCAGGGCCTTCTCGAAGGCTACGGCGGTGGCGAGGTTGTTGGATATGAGATCCACATGGGCCGCAGCTCCGGGGAAGCCGACAGCAGCCTGTTCAATATAAGTGAGCGGTCTGGTCATGCGACGGATACCCGTGACGGTGCTGCCGATGTTGAGGGGCTGACGCTGGGAACTTACATGCATGGTCTGTTCCACAACCACAGCCTCAGAAGGACCATGCTTCTAAATCTCGCCCAGCGCAAAGGCGTGACTCTGCCTGAGGGCGCGGCATTGGACCTGGACGCAGAGTACGACAAGCTGGCAGAACACATAAGGGAGAACGTAGACATGGATGTCATCTACCAGATGGCGGGCCTGAAGTAAGTGGCGCTGATTTCATGAAGAAAGAACTGACCCTATTGATAGGCGGCGCACGCTCAGGTAAGAGCGCGCTGGCGGAACGGCTGGCGGCCAAGTCAGAGCGAGTACTCTTCGTGGCCACGGCGCAGGCCTTCGACGAGGACATGAAACGGCGTATCGCCAATCATCGCAATGGCAGGCCGGACTCCTGGCATACGCTGGAAGAGCCCGTCGACCTCGAAGGGTCTATGTGCTCCCGCCTCCAAGATTATGACGTCGTGTTGCTGGACTGTCTGACGCTCTGGGTGAGCAACATGCTGTTGCAGAATGAGGACAAAGAAGACGTTGAGCAGGCCATTCTGACCGCCGCCAAAGAGCTAATGGCACTTTATGAAAGTAGCGAATGCAGCTGGATCATCGTAAGTAATGAGGTGGGACTGGGTATCGTGCCCTCGTCATCTCTGGGCCGAGCCTACAGGGACGCCTTGGGCCGCGTGAACCAGCTTGTGGCGGCGCGGGCGGACAGGGTGTATCTTATGTCGGCTGGTTTGGCGCTGGAGATGAAATCCCTGGGCGCTCTTCCTGTGGATCAGATCGATTGAGCTGTATATGACCGATACACGAACGTCTTTAGCAACATCCTCAGCCATTGCTCCCGGAACATGCGGAGAGCTGGCGCAAGGAATGTTGGATGGCGTCACCTTCCTGATGACGTGTCCCATTGATCTTTATGCCACCGCCACAGTGGAACTGGCAGGGGGCGGCGGCAAGATATCAGCCCCGTTGGCATCGTCAAAGGCGGCGCTGGCCCTGCAGTACACTTTGGAATTCCTGGGCCTTGCTGACCGGCTGGATGCCAAGCTATACCTGGAGAGTCCGCTGCCTCAGGGCAAGGGCATGGCCAGCAGTACCGCCGATGTGGCTGCCACAGTGGTTGCGACGGCAAACGCTGCGGGCAGGCCGGTGAGTGACGATGAGATAGCAGAGATAGCATTGCGAATCGAGCCCAGTGACGGCCTCATGTACTCCGGCATAGCCCGGTTTGACCACCGGCTTGGCAGCTATGCGCAGAAGTTGGGCGATCCTCCACCTATGCAGGTCGTCATTCTGGACTTTGGCGGAACGGTGGATACGCTTCAATTCAACAACGTGGACGTTTCTGCATCGTTGATAAGCTCGGAAGGGGTCATGCGCGAGGCAGTGGAGCTGATCTCGCAGGGAATCCGGGAGTCTGACGTTGAGAAGATTGGCAGGGGCAGCACTCTGAGCGCTCGGGCTAACCAGGCGATTCTACACAAGCCCCAGTTGGAGAAGGCGATTGTGCTGGCGTCGGAGATTGGTGCTGCGGGTGTGAACGTTGCCCATAGCGGTACCGTAATTGGAATGCTGTTCGAAGATGACGACACGCAGGTGCAGCGCGCAGCGTTATTGGCAAGAGAGAGGCTGGCAGGTCTGAAATCTGTACGCTGCCAGCGAGTAATAGGCGGTGGAGTTGCCGCAATAGCGACGAGAGAGGTATTAAGGATTTGACAACGATAACGGTGCTGGGTGTAGGGCCTGGCGACCCCGACCTGTTAACGCTGAAGGCCAAAGATGCCATTGCAGGGGCCGACGTTGTGGCTGGCTTCGAGACGGTGCTCAAGCCCATTAGCCGGTGGATCAAAGGCGAAACGTTGCCTATGCGATATCGCGATCAGGAGGAAGTGCTGGATGTGGTGGCGGCGCGAGCAGCGGAGGGCAAGAAGTGCGTTGTCTGCGCTTGGGGCGACCTTAATTTCTCAGCGCGCGAGCTGGTGGAGCGTGTGCAACGCCGTGTTGATGAGACCGTTCTCATTCCGGGCATTAGCTCGGTGCAAGTGGCGTGCTCACGTTTGGGACTCTACATGGAAGAGTCGATCTTCATTACCCTGCATGCCAGAGCCGGCAACGATGAGTCGATGGACGAGCTTGAGAGTATGCTGAAGACGGGCAAACGCAACGTGCTGCTGCTGCCGCGTCCGTATGAGCTAATGCCAGCGGGCATCGCGAAGATGTTGCTTGAACGAGGCGTCTCTCCCCAATTATCGATGCATGTTTTGCAGCGGCTATGCCACGACGATGAGAGCATGCAAGAGTACACCTTGGGCGCGTTGGCCGAAGAGGAAGCTGAGTTCAGCGACCTGACTATCATGGTCTTTCCTCGGGTGTAACTTTTCGCTAAAAGCATCATAGACGGGTCATTCTCGATAATCGCTACTTGTGGTACACTACCGTCAATAAATTTGACTTCTCTCGCTTATTTGCGAGCTTTGGTGATAAAACTCCACGAATTGGGTCGGAATGGTGCTGGGATGGCTAACTCCGACAGGTTGTCCGACAGGTTGATAGAGGAGGCGTTATGGTTGTCCAGACGAAGCGCGAAGTAGAGCTTATCGCTCACCTGATGCGAAGGGCGGGTTTTGGTGCTACGAGGGACGAACTGGAGCAGTACGCTGCCAGTGGATATGACGCCGTGGTGGAAGGCCTTCTCAATCCCACCGACGTAAAGACAATTCCCGATGAGCTCATCCGGCGCTACCATCACGAGCAGTCAGGCATGATGGGCCAGCAGAACCCCGGCGCATACTGGCTTTATAAGATGATCTCTACCTCCGCGCCGTTGCAGGAGAAGATGACGCTGTTCTGGCATACCATCTTTGCCACTGGCTACCCCAAGATTACCAACGGCAAGGTGCTCAGCGACCAGATACGTATGTTCCGGCACTATGGCATGGGCAACTTCAAGACGCTGCTGCTGGAGTTGGCGAAGGACCCGGCCATGATTGTCTGGCTGGATAATCACGATAACCACAAGGGCGCGATTAACGAAAATTTTGGCCGTGAGTTGCTGGAACTGTTCTCCCTGGGAGTGGGCAACTACACGGAAGAGGACATAAAAGAGGCGTCACGGGCGTTCACTGGTTGGACACTGGGCAACAAAGAATACATGGCTTTGCGTGCCGAGCGCGACTCCATCTGGCCTTATGGAAGGATCGCCTGGCACTTCCAGTTCGATCCGGAAGACCATGATTACGATGAGAAGAGCTTCCTAGGCCAAACTGGTAACTTTGATGGTGGTGATATCGTCGAACTTATCTGCCAACAGGAGTCCACAGCCCGCTTCATTGCCAGACATGTTTACGATTTCTTCGTGGCTGAAGAGCCGCCCGTCTCTCAGTGGCCCTACAACGAGCCACGCGACCCGGCGGCGATTGAGCTTCTGGTCAAGGCTTACTTTGATAGCAACTACGACATAACTGCCATGCTGCGGGTGCTGCTTACGTCGGATTTTTTCAAGGCAGACGAGAGCTGGTTCATCAAGGTGAAGAGTCCTGCCGAGCTAGTGGCAGGCGTTCTCCGACTCACAGGCGAATTCGACAGGCCTCGTAAGGAGATCCTGGATAGGGCGCTCCAGATGGTGTTCATGGGCCAGTTCCTGATTAACCCACCCAGCGTTGAGGGTTGGCATCAGGGTGCAGAGTGGATCGACACAGGGACACTGGTGGAGCGGCTGAACTTCGCGACAGAGCAACTGGGTGATGTTAGCAAGCCTGGCGTTCGGCGGATGATCGATCAAGTAGCCTCGACCAGCGACGGCGTCATATCCCCTTCGCGGCTGGTTGACGCCTGTTTGGACGTAATGGGCGTTGTGACGGTGTCGGACGGAACCAGGGAGACCTTGGAGAACTTTGCCGTTCAGGGCGGAGAGCTTGAGGTAAAAGCGGACAGTGTGGGCGATGCCGCTCAGCAACGTATAGCGCAGCTGTTCCAGATGGTTGCCGCCAGTCATGAGTTCCAGAGGTCATAAGCCAACCAATAGCGTAAGGATATGGCGAAGCAAGCAAGAGGCAGTGCCATGACTATAAGCCAACTACAAAATAGACTCTGTTACAGCCACTCTATCGGGTTGTCGACTATGGAAGGGCGCGGCTTCTACTACCCTGTCGACACGGCGATTGATGCTGACGGGAAGCTCTATACGGTCAGTCGTTCTTTGGACGGCGACGTTAGGGGACTTCGGGTTACCGTGTACGATCTGGAGAGCGAGTACTTCGGGACCTTTGGTGGGCACGGCACAGGCGATGGCCAGTTCGTGTGGCCTACTGCCATCGTTCGTGATCCTGAAGGTAATACCTATGTGGCCGACGAGTACACCAACAGGATTGTAACCTTTGATCTGGATTGGAAGGCGACTGGTTCGTGGGGCAAGACAGGTGCGGAGCCGGGTGAGATGGATGGTCCCTCAGGGTTGGCCTTTGATACAGAGGGCAGTCTGCTGGTTGTAGACCATCAGAACAACCGGGTTCAGCGATTTACCAGGGATGGTGTCTATCTCTCAAGCTTCGGTTCAAAAGGTTCCGGAGATGGAGAGGTCGATCTGCCCTGGGGAATCACGGTGGTCAGTAACGGAGACGTCCTTGTCGCCGACTGGGGCAACGATCGTATACAGCGATTTGCCAGCGACGGCACCTTCGTCACCAGCTACGGCACGTCCGGCAGAGGCGAAGGTGCGCTTCACCGGCCCGCCAGTGTGACCGTAGATTCAGAAGGTTTTATGTACGTCGCCGACTGGGGGAATGAGCGTATTCAAATCTTCGATTCAGAGGGTAATTTTATTCAAGGTCTCCGAGGGGAGGCGACAGACTCCCGCTGGGCAGAGGCCTTCCTGCGCATTAACGTGGAGGAGGCCCAGGCCCGCGCAAGCGCTGATATGGCTAAAGACATCGACTTCTTCGTGGACGATCCTCATGAGGTCTCGTCTCACATCGAGAAGTATTTCTGGGCGCCTACGTCGGTAAAGCTGGACTCTGAGGGTAGGCTCTACGTTACAGAAAGCAACCGGCACCGGCTGCAGATTTACCAGAGAGCGTAGGCGGCCGGATGTATCGGATATACTTTGATTTAAGAAGATCCAATGGTGGACAGGACACGGAGGGACGTAATGGCAAATAATGGCAACCGCAAGAAAAACGTCGTGGTGCTGCAGCTTACGGGCGGCAACGACGCACTTAACACCGTCATACCTTTCACGGACGGCAACTATTACGACAATAGGCCTTACGTAAACATCGCCCAAGATGAGGTCCTTAAAATGGACGACAAGCTGGGCCTTAATCCCAGCATGGCGCCGATCAAGAGTCTTTGGGACGATGGGAAAGTCGCCGTTATTTGTGGAATAGGGTACCCCCGCCCAAACAGGTCGCACTTCCGCTCTATGGATGTGTGGCACACAGCTGAAAGCGAGCAGATTGCGCTGGAAGGCTGGTTGGGCAAGGCTATACGTGACCTGGATCCTAAAGCCGAGAATGTTCTGACCGGCGTGAACTTTGGGCGTGGCCTGCCGCGAGCGCTTTACGCGCAGGGTGTGCCCGTCGCATCGGTGGGCAATCTGGAGACTTACGGGCTGTTCCCTGACATCAAAGATGACGCGGCGCGGAACCTGGCGTTAGAGGCTTTTTCCCAGATGTATGGTGGTGCAGGCAAGGACGTGATCGCCAAGTTTATCTCGCAGACCGGCACCGACGCTCTGAAGGGAGCCGATACGTTACGGATCGCACCTCAGCGTTACTCGTCCAGCGTGGAGTACGGCGACAACCCAATCGCTCAGAACATGAAGTCCATCGCCCAGGTGATGACGGCCGATCTGGGTACGCGCGTCTTCTACACGCAGCACGGCAGCTTCGATACTCACGCGTCGGAGATCAACTCCCATGCGAAACTGTGGAGCGACGTCTCAGGAGCGGTTGGCGATTTCATGGACGATATGAAGGAGCACGGCTCGGACAAGGACACGGTGGTCTTACTGTTCTCCGAGTTCGGCAGGCGCATCAGGGACAACGGCGCGGGCACGGATCACGGCTCAGGGGGAGTGGCTTTCGTAATCGGTGGCGATGTCGAGGGCGGCTTCTACGGCGAGTTCCCTTCGCTGGAAGAGGACAAGCAGGTGCAGGGAGACATGGCCTTCACAAACGACTTCCGTGGCACCTACTCCACCATCTTGGACCGCTGGATGGGTCTAGACCCGGGCTCCATAACCGGCGGCAACTACGAGCAGTTCGACTTCGTAGCCAAGTAACTTCGTCTAAGTATCGGCACAATAAGAGGGCAGGTCTTAGACCTGCCCTCTTTGTTTCAAGTTAGTTCAGCTATGTGTCTTTCAATTGGCGAAATTGCGAAAGTGAACCAAAGACTGACGGAGTAGAGTTAGTCTATTAGCCGCTAACCGTAGTCTGGGTTGCTCTTTCCCTACGCAGACTATCTAGCCCACGGCGGCGAATGCTGTTATCTCCACCATCAGCCGAGGATCCGCTAGGCCCGCTAGAACGCACAGAGTGCTGGCCGGTCGAATGTGGTCGAAGTGGTTCCGCAGGATTATCCTGGCCTTGGGAGCGTTCTCCGTGCCCACCACGTACATGGTTATCTGCACCACGTCTTCCAGGGATGCGTTGGCTTCCGCCAAGACGGCCTTGAGGTTGGTCATTACCTGATCGACCTGAGCGTCAAAGTCGCCTTCTCCAACAATAATGCCTTCGGGATCGGCGGCAACCTGGCCTGCGCAGAAGATGATTCGCTGCGCTCCCTCGACAGAGATGCCGTGAGAATACGAGCTAAAGGGCTGGTGAATGCTAGACGGGCTAAGGGTAGTTTTTTCCATTTCACATCCTTACTTTTGAGTAATTAGCTATGGCAGATGGGTGTAAGACGCGCCGAGGTAAAGCGGCATGGAATCAGCATAGCTGGCGACTATATTCTATCGCTGGGAGAAGACCAGTCAAAAGCCTACCAGGGGAGGTCTTCTTCAGAAGGGGGCTGCGCGGATGCTTGGGCGGCCACTGGCTGGCGAGCCGCGGGTTGCTGCTGGTTCGGGTTGTTGGTCTGGTTTTCTCCGCGGTCCAGGAAGAGCACACGGGAGGCGATAACCTCGTTGCCGAACCGGGCCACGCCGTCGGCACCGGTCCAGGTATTGCTTTTGAGGCGGCCTTCTATGAAGACGCGACGGCCTTTGGTCAGCCATTGGCTGCACTGTTCGGCCAGAGCGTTCCAGGTGACGGCGGTGAACCACTCGGTGTTGTCCTGCGGCTCGCCATCCTGCCCGTTGAAGTGGCGCGTGACGGCTAACCGAAAGGTGGTTACCGCCTTGCCGTTGGGGGTGTAGCGCATCTCTGGGTCGGTGCCGACGTTGCCAATAAGCATCAGTCTATTTAGGCTAACCATTTGTGCTTCCTTCTATAGGGGCGTGCGATGGTGAGAGTTGTGTAAGGCCTATGTTGGGGATTGTTACCCCTGGCCTGGGCCACCAAAATATCTGAACGTTCGGATTAGCTGATTAGTGTGCTGGCCTGCACACTAGGCCAGCGAATCGTAAGGGCATTCTCGAGAGAGCGTTAATTTAAGGTTAGGTGGCAGGTTGCTTTAGCTAAACGCGCCTAGGCAGAGGCCTTGATGCTCTTGGTCCTGCCCTCGGCCTCTAGCTCTGGCTCTGTGCCCTTGACCAGGCTTGCATTGAATGAAGGGTCTTCGGGATCTCCAGACATGGCCACCGTCTGAATGGCTTCCGGGGACAGCATGGCTTCAAGTCCGACAAATCCCCACTTGGTCCTTAGTCGCTTGTAGCGCTTGAGCTTGGCTTCCAGGTAATCGAACTCAGACTCTGTAAGCTCACCAGCCCAGCCAGGCTCTAGAAGCTGCTCGGCATAGAAGTCCCAGAGTTCGGGGTCGCGCTTCCGGTCCCAATCCGGCCATTCTTTGGGTTGTACCTTCGCCATTATTTCTCCAGCCAGCCGCCGTATTTTCAGCAAATTTGAGGGCTGGTATTCGTAGTAGAACAACCGTACGGAATAATGTCAAGTCGACACAATCCTTCCGTCCATTAAACTCGAAGAACCGACCGCTCAAAATGTACCATAAATTGTTGACACAACTCAATATCTAGTGGTAGCTTTACAATACAATTCCACAAGTTGTGGTTTTAGGATTAATTGGCGAAACTGAATTAAGGCACCAGATGCTCTGTCCGTTCTGCGACAACGACGACTCCAAGGTGATCGACTCACGGGACTCTGGTGATGGCATACGCCGCCGCCGGGAGTGCCTGTCCTGCAGCCGCAGGTTCACCACTTACGAGCGCGTACAGACCAACACTGTGATGGTCATAAAGCGTGACGGACGGCGCGAGGATTTTCACCGCGAAAAGCTCTGGGGGAGCCTTAACAAGGCCTGCGCCAAACGCCCTCTACCTTCGGGCAGTATTGATAAGATGGCTGAGGCCATTGAGGCTGAGCTTGTCAGTCTGGGTAAGGCCGAGGTCCCGTCCGACGCTATTGGCGAGCTGGTTATGGACCGGCTTCGGGACTTGGACAGGGTGGCTTACATCAGGTTTGCCAGCATATACAGGGACTTTCGCGACATCGAGAGCTTTAAGGAAGAGATTGAGGCGCTCCTGGAGCCCAGGAACACAGCGGCTGTCGTTCCTACCAACCAGCTCTCGTTCCTGGAAGACGTAGAGGACGGCACTTCGCCTGCAAGACGTCAAAGGGGTCGCCCCAAGAAATCAGCCAGCGACCCCACCGCCTAGTCCCTTAGGCAGCTATCTCTAAGGGTCTTTCCAATTCTTGGAACAATTGTTCGTATGTATGTTATTCTTTCAGCAATAGTCAGGCTCACGACTGGTTTGGGAAATGAAGCTATCTCGCATCCCTGTGGTAATTAGGTGCAGGAGATGACCACGAGAATACCGCTTATGGTTGAACGTCGAGATGCTAAGTATCAGAACTTATTAATTTTATGTAAGAAGTACAGGAGAAGATCGTGTTAAAGGACCGTAACTCAGACGGAGAGCCTGGCTCATCCGCTAATGAATCGCAAGGCGCGGCGGACGCAATGCCACAGGCTTTGACCAGTGACGTGGAGAAGTTGCTGGAGACCCATGGGATTTCTCGTGAGAAGCTCGCTGAGGTGATGTCTGGATTGCAGATTAATTCCGGTGTGCCGGTGGATGGGGAGTACGCTATGAACTCAACTGATAATTCGGCCGCTTCCCATGAGCTACGACTATCAGATAACGCTATGGTCATTCTGGAAAAGCGCTACCTTACCAGGGACGCTGCCGGCGAGGCTACGGAGACCGCCGAGGGCCTGTTTCGCCGGGTGGCCAACGCTATATCGCAGGGCGAGAAGACACCAGCGTTGCAGGAGCAGTGGCAATCACGCTTCTACAACCTCATGACTTCCCTGAAGTTCCTGCCTAACTCGCCGACGCTTGTTAACGCTGGCACCGACGGCAAGGGCTGCCTCTCGGCCTGCTTCGTTGTGTCGCCTGAGGACGACATGAACTCCATTATGGAGGTGGCCAGCGACGCGGCCATGATCGAGAAGTGGGGCGGCGGAATCGGCTTCGGCTTCTCCAAGCTGCGGCCCAGGAGCGACCGTATCGCGACCACTCACGGTCAGGCCTGTGGTCCTATCGCCGTCATGAAGCTGTATTCGGCCGTGGGCGCAACGCTGACGCAGGGCTCCTTCCGGCTGGGCGCGCACATGGGGCAGCTTCTCATCAGTCACCCCGATATCCAAGAGTTCATTCACTGCAAGGACAACGACAATACCTTGCAGAACTTCAACATCTCCGTGCAGATAACAGACGACTTTATGCGGGCCGTGGATAACGACGAGGTGTGGGAGCTGATTAACCCTCGTAACTCCGGCGACGGCCCTGCCAACAACGTTAGCGGCACCGTTATGGCCCGCGACCTGTGGAACGAGATCTGCGAGTCGGCGTGGATGACCGGCGACCCCGGCGTTGTGTTCATCGACCGGGTGTGGGATACGCAGCCCAACCCGCAGATGGGCGACATTCAGACCTCCAACCCTTGCGGTGAGGAGTTCTTGGAGAACTACGGCAACTGCTGCCTGGGTTCGATCAACCTGGACAAGCACATCAACGGGCAGACCTTCGATTGGCAGCTACTAGAGGAGACAGTTCGCACCGGTGTCCGCTTCCTGGACGATGTTATCGAGGTGAACCAGTTCCCGCTGCCAAAATTGCGAAAGGTTAATCTACAGACGCGACGCATAGGCCTGGGCATCATGGGCTGGGCCGACGCGCTGATCCGTATGGGCTTGCCCTACGACTCCGACGGTGCGCTGGCACTGGCGGACGAGGTAGGCAGGTTCATTCACGACACAGCCTGGAACGAGTCGGCCAATCTTGCCAAGGACCGCGGCCCGTTTCCGCAATACGAAGACTCTGCTTTGAAAGAGCGGGGACTGCCTCCGGTGCGCAACTCCAGCGTAATAACCATCGCTCCAACTGGCACCATCAGCAGGCTGGCGGACTGCTCTTCAGGCATCGAGCCGCACTTCGCCAACGCATGGTGGTCCAACGTCCTCTGGTCAGGTAGCGAGGGCGAAGGCTCAGGAGAGGCTGGCGCTCGTCTGCTGGACGCGCCCAAGTCAGTCTGGGAGGCCTTGCTCGATCGCCTTGGCTCGGAGGAAAGGGTCAGAGAGATCGTCGGTCAGCTGGCGGACGGCCCTGATGACGCGGAGCGTATATTCATTGAGAACGGTATCGACGCCGACACCTTCCGGACGTCCATGCTCATAAGCGCCGAGGCGCACGTGAACATGCAGTCCATGTGGCAGAAGCACGTCACCAACTCGGTTTCCAAGACCATTAACCTGCCCAACAGCGCTACATTGCAGGACGTCAAGGATGCGTACCGGCTGGCGTGGGAGACGAATTGCAAAGCGGTGACGGTGTACCGCGACGGTTCCAAGTCGATGCAGGTGCTGGAGACGGGCAATGTGGCGACGCCCGACACAGCCACGTTGCAGAATCAGGATGCTGAAGGCCAGCTTTTCCCCAGGTCGCGCCCGGACATCGTTCGTGGTGTGACGGAGCGCGTGCGTACCGGTCACGGCACCATGTACGTCACGGTGAACTTCGACGAGAGCGGCAAGCCTTTTGAGCTGTTCACGAACATCGGCAAGGCGGGCGGCAGCGAGCCTGCTCACTTGGAGGGCATCTCCCGTATGGTGTCGCTGTGCTTGAGAGCCGGCGTTGCACCGGACATTATCATCGAGCAGCTTAACGGTATCACGTCGGAGCCTGTGTGGGACAACGGAGTGCTGATTCGCTCGGCAGAGGACGGCGTTGCTCACGTGCTGAAGCGGCACATCGAAGGCATGAGCCCTATGCTGATTGACGACGATGGAGGCTCGCAGCCGGACATGTTCCGTGCGGCAGAGCCAGCCTTGCCTGCAGCTAGTTCGCATGTCGCAAATGGCACATCCTGTCCCAAGTGCGCTGGCCGTGTAGTCCACCAGGAAGGCTGCATCCGCTGCCTCGAATGCGGCTACACCAAGTGCGAGTAGTTTTTGAATTGTAGGCGTTGCACTGCGGGTGAACGAGGGTTGGTGTTTGGCGACCCAGGGTTGGGCTTCGTGAGTTTGAGTAGAGCGCGGCGCAATCAGCACAGAGATTAAAGATAACCGAGAGTGGTGCCAGAACGAGAGCAGGATATGTTCAGGGCTAGCGCAAAGACCGCCTACTAAATCCAGAGTTAGATCCGCCGGTCATCCAATACTAAAACTGTCTTGTCACGTACCATTGGCGGACGTCGCGGTGCTCGGTGGAAGCGCCGCGGTCGTGGTAGATTTCGTATAGCTCGTTGTTAGTGGTCTTCACGCGGTAGTAGTTGCGATGGTGCCGCTGCCACCACCTGTGACTTCCCCGGTGGCCTTTGCCAAAGTCTGTGTCCTCGCGGTAGTGCAAGATCAGCTTGATGTCGTGGGACTCGTCTTCGAAAGCGAAGGCGATAGGCTTTTGCACGCCGCCATCATCAACGGTAACGTCGATCTGTTTCCCGAAGAACCGTCTTGGGGACGAATGCCACTCTGTTAGCTCGCTATCAAGTTCCATTTCCAACCACTTTACCGCGCAAACTAGGCAGTGCTATTATAACCGCAGAATTTTCTTTGCCGAGCAGAGAGACTTTTCCATAATGATAAGTTGAACTCTAATATATGGGTAAATGAGGAGAATCTGCGGTGATACTGAGCGACGTCGATATAAAGAAGGCTCTGAATTCGAACCATTTGGTGATGAAGCCGCCATACAGGGACGAAATGATCCAGCCCGTCAGCATCGATCTGACGCTGGGGAAAAAACTGAGAGTCTTCAGCAACAATGTATACCCTTTCATTGACGTTAAACAGGAACAGCCCGGCTTGACTGATTTGGTAATGATTGACGACGTTGATCCGTTTCACCTACACCCAGATGCATTTGTTCTGGGGATTACTGAAGAATGGCTTGAATTGCCAAATGACCTCATGGGCCGTCTAGATGGCAAGAGTTCACTTGGGCGGCTTGGTCTGCTTGTACACTCCACGGCTGGCTTTATAGACCCTGGTTTCAAGGGTGGTATCGTCCTGGAGTTCAGTAACATTTCGCGCCTCCCAATCACCCTGTATGCAGGCATGCCAATCGCGCAAATATCGTTTTATAAACTCACCAGCCCGGTCGTTAATCCTTACGGTTCAGGTGGCAGGACAAGCAAGTACCAGAATCAAAACGAACCAACTCCTAGCCGTTATTATCTCAACTTTCCAGATTGGAAAAAAGGGAGTTCGGGTGCTAAGAGAACTCGAGAATACTCTGGGGAAGCGACTGCATTGAAAGTCTGGCTAGATTCGAGTGTCTACCACGGCGACGTGGGGCTGCTCGCCGACGATTTGGAGATGTCTCAGAAGACCGTGGAAGACTGGGTATACGGGCGGTATGCACCTAGCGGGGCGAATCGGGCGCGCCTATTTGAAATTACCAAGTTGCCATTTTTCCATCCATGGCAGCAGGAGCTTATTTCTTCTTCTGAGTGATGGGCGACCGGAGTTTTGGTCGTCGAGCCGCGGTTAATTGGCGTAGGTATGCATAGCCTTTCCGCTCACTGGTCTATCGCTCAAGAGCAGGGCTTGGGACAACCTTTATCTCGTCGCCGACTTCGATAGCCATCAGGTCGTATCCGACTTCAAAAGCGCCGTCGTAAGTTTCTTTGGTCGCACACGACTGAAGATTGCGCCTGCTTGTTGCGGAGTGGTATGGTGGGCGATGACCTTCTGCTGCATTTCAGGAGGCAATCGGCCTTTCGTGCGCTGCACGAACTCCCTGGGCGCGGCTACTTCGTGTATCAGCAGGTCAGCACCGCGGGCGAACTTGATCAGGTTCTCTGATGGCCGCGTGTCTCCAGACAGTACAACGACTTTGCCCTGGTACTCAATGCGGACGCGAAAGGCTGGCTCTACAGGTTGGTGGTCGACTTTGAACACGGTAAGTTTGAGTCCGTTCCCTTCATACGAGAAGTCCTCTTCAACCTCTACGACTTCGACGCGCACGCCCTCCGCTGGCAGCATCTCGTCGACGTCTCGTCGTATGTGAATATCGAACTCGAATGCCTCTACCAGGTGAGACATGAGGTTTCGAGTTCCGTCCGGTCCCCACACTCGGAACGGCACGTGTCTTCCGAATATCCAACCGGTGAGAAGCAGGTCAGGGTTGCCTACGATGTGATCGGAGTGGAGGTGCGTAAGGAATAGCTTGTCCACATCATTGAAAGAGATATCCAGCTGCTCCAACCTCTGGATTGCTTCGCGACCGCAGTCGATGATTAGCTTCTGGTCGCCAGCTTCGATCAAGGTGCTGATGCCGAAGCGGTCGATTCTCGGGCTGGGTGTACACGTTCCCAAGAGGGTGGCCTTGAGTTGGCCTTCGGTCATAGCGTCTGCTCCTTAGTCGGTATGCGTTGATGTGTTGCGTTTGTGGCTGCCTGGGACGAGCGGGATCGGTCTAGATATATGAATTAATTTCGCAGCAGCATGCCCGGTTGGCACTGGCGGCAGTAGCTGGTGATGCGCTTGTTGGCCGTGATCTCGCTGATCTGGTGGCCGCAGCGAGGGCAGGGCTCTCCGCCCTTGTTGTGCACCTTGAGAAAGTCGCGGACCTTCACGTGGATGTTGTCGGCCATGGGCTTTCGCAGGATAGGAATGGCATTCTCCACAACCGAGCGGGAGCTGTCCAGGATTCGCTGTAGCTCTTCGTCGGAAAGGGACTTGCGCTTTCTGAAGGGGTAGATCTGTGCATCGAAAAGAATCTCGTCGGAGTGAGCGTTGCCAATGCCGGATAGCACCGCACCTCTGGTGAGGATGCCCTTTATCTCGCCAAGGAATCTCTTGAGCCGCTGCTGAAATTCTTCCAATGTCATGCCATCCAGAACGTCCGGCCCTTGTTCGCTTAGGCGCGGAACCTCATGAAGCTGGTCGGACTGTATGTAATAAAAGAGACCCATCTGCTTGTCGTCCAGGTAGCGCAGCTGGGTGCCGTCGGATAGGTCGAAGGTGAGGCAGGTGCGCTTGAAGACGCGGGTCTTGGGTGTGCAGTGCTGAAACATGCCGGTGAGCATAGGGTTGATGACCAGCATGCGGTCGCCGGATAGGCGTATGAGAAGAAACTTGCCTTGCCGTTCTACGAACTCCAGAGAACGCCCTAGGATGTCCGCTGTCATGTCGCCATCCAGGGACCTGAGCACGCTTGGCTTGATAACGGTGGCTTCCGTTATGTCCGCATCGATGACGTGGTTGGTGAGGTATTCTCTTATTACTTCGAGGTCTGGTGCTTCCGGCATAATGCCTCGCACCCGATCTTTGGCGATTTTTACGGCATTATACCAGGATGTCGCCCTTCTTCATGGAGAGGGAGATTCGGCGGCGCGCCTTGTCCACCTCCATAACGGCGACCGTAACGGTCTGGCCCACCTTTACCACGTCGGTGGGTTTGTTGACGAAGCTGTCCGCCAGCTTGCTTATATGCACGAGGCCGTCCTGATGCACGCCTATATCCACGAAGGCGCCGAAGTCGGTGACGTTGGTAATGATGCCTGGAATCACCATGGCCTGTTCCAGGTCGTCCATGGAGTTCACGCCGTCTGCGAAGTGGAAGGCTTCGAACTGCTGTCGAGGATCGCGGCCCGGCCGTTCGAGTTCGGCCATGATGTCTTGCAGTGTGGGCAGGCCGAGGTCGTCGCTGGCGTATTGCTTCAGTTCGATCTGGCCTCTGACCCTGGAGTCTGACATGAGTTGGGGAACAGAGGCCTTCAGGTCCTTCGCCATCTTCTCCACAACGCGATAGCGTTCCGGATGGACAGCACTGGCATCCAACGGGTTCTTGCCATTGATCCTTAGAAAGCCCGCGGCCTGCTCGAACGCCTTTGTACCCAGACCCTTGACCTTTTTCAGGCCAGTCCTGGACTTGAATGGGCCGTGTTCCCTTCGGTATGCCAGAACGTTCTCCGCTAAACGGGGGCTTATGCCGGAGACGTACGTCAGTATGTGGCGGCTGGCCGTATTTACGTCGACTCCCACGGCATTGACGCAACTGGTTACAACCTCGTCCAGCTTTTGCTTGAGCAGCGACTGGTCTACGTCGTGCTGGTACTGTCCGACGCCTACTGACTGGGGATCCAACTTCACCAGCTCCGACAGCGGGTCTTGAAGACGGCGACCTATGGAGACGGCTCCGCGCACGGTGATGTCCTGGTCTGGGAACTCCTCCCGGGCCACCGCCGAGGCTGAGTAGATAGATGCGCCGCTCTCGTTGACGGATACTATTGCGACGTCCTGCCCCAAGTCTAGATTTCGAAGAAAAGCCTCGGTTTCGCGTCCGCCCGTGCCGTTGCCGACGGCGATGGCATCTATATGGAACCGCTTTACCAACTCTCGAACTGTGGATGCCGCCTTTTTCGCCTGGTTGTCTCCTGTGAGCGCGAATATTGTGTCCGAGTGAATCAGCTCTCCATGGCTGTCCAGGCACACCAGCTTTGCGCCAGTGCGGAACCCAGGGTCAAGACCCATGACCGCCTTTTCTCCCATGGGCGCGGCCAGCAGCAGTTCGCGAAGGTTGGCGGCGAAAACATCGATAGCTGACTTGTCGGCACGGGCCTTGGCTGCGTTGCGAGCCTCGGTCTCGATCGACGGGCCCAGCAGCCTCTTGTATCCATCTCGGATGCTGCTCTGGACCTGCTCTGCGGCAGAGTTCTGCGCATGAAGAACGTGATTATCCAGCATGGCTATGGCCTGGTCTTCAGATGGCTGGATTTTGACCGATAACATGCCCTCGGCCTCGCCTCTGAAGATCGCCAGCACCCGGTGGGAAGGAGCATTTGCCAGGAGGTCTTCCGCTTCAAAGTAATCGCGGAACTTCTCTGCCTGCTCGTCTTTACCACTGACGACCCTGGAGCGTAGGACGGCCTGGCGTTCATAAAGGGAACGAATGCTACCTCTCGATTCGGCGTCCTCGCTGACCCATTGGGCCATGATGTCTCGAGCCCCGGCCAGCGCCGAATCAATGTCCGCAACTCCCTTGTCGTCATCGACGTATGACTCAGCCTCGTTTTCCGGGTTGATGCCTGATTGCTCCCAGAGCAGCAGAGCCAGAGGCTCAAGGCCCTTCTCAATAGCCTGAGTCGACCTGGTGCGCCGCTTGGGACGATGAGGCAGGTAGATATCCTCAAGCTCTGTGGGTGTCTGTGCGTCGTTGAAAGCGCGGCTTAGCTCTTCCGTAAGAAGGCCTCGCTCCTCCAGGGACGACACCATAGCGTCGCGCCGTTCGTCCATCTGGCGCAGCTGGGTTAGTCGTTCTTTGACGTCGAGAATCTGAACTTCGTCCAGGCTGCCGGTGGCTTCCTTGCGATAGCGGGCGATAAACGGCACCGTGGAACCCTCATCTAGGAGGGCCGTAATTGATTCGACGCCTCGCGAAGGCAGGCTTAGTTCCCTGGCGATCCGATTTATTTTTTCATTCATGGTTTGGTTCCAAATGCAAAGTTATCTTTATGTAGAACGAGGCGACACGCAGTTCGGTAGCGATATGTCTTGGATACGTAGCTGGGCCAGGGCTGGGTTACGCGCGTCATATACATTCTGTTCAGACGCATAACTTTAGCAGGGGCAGGGGGCCTTCGCTAGCGGATTGCGTCCGCCTAAATATGCGATCCACCGGCGCATGAATGGGTCTGAAGTTTCGACGCTGGCTAGACCTTGGAGTACTTGGGAGAGGCGATTCTGGTGCCGTCTGACATGGTGTCGAAGGTGAAGTCTCCGAATAGAAGCGGGGCCTCTTTTTGAAGGATCTCCAGCACAGTAATCGCCAGGTTACGTATCTCCGTGTCAGCGAACGATGTCGATCTCATTTCCAAGAAATGCCGCCATGCGCGAACGTTGGCCGTGACGAAAATTTTCGTCTCCGTCGCATTGGGCAGGACTGAACGCGCTGCCTGTCGGATAGCCTTACGGTGATCGGTGGAGGACTCGAAATTCTCCCTAGGCAAGGCTTTACCCAAGGCGTCTACCAGCTCGTTGTAGGATTCCGAAGCCTTTTCAAGGGCGCCCGTAAGAATGGCATTGGCATCATCGAAGCTGTCGCTATTATCTTGTAGCGCGGGAGGAATGACGAATTTGCTGCCGGATTCGTCCACGTAACGCTGGGACCGCTGGCTAAACGCGAAGCCCGCCCGGTGCCTCACTAGCTCGTGAGTTAGACTGCGGGAGACTCCAGTAAAAATAAAGCCATAGTTAATGTGTTCGAACACGCTGCCATCTTTGAAATTCAGCAGATTGTTAATGAAGTCGGCGATGTCCTTGCGCCCCCTGCCGTAGCTCATGTAGCACATGCGGGCGGACACCTCGGCAATAGCGACCGACTCGTCCTCGCCTGCCCGAATGCTGTCGGGGATAGGTGGGACGCCCTCGTCTTCAAGAAACTGCGCTATCTGCTCCCAGTCTACAGATGGTTTGGAGACAAGATAGACCTTGGGGCCGTTCAAGAATGTGCTCATTGCATGTCCTAGGTGCGGATAGAGGTTGCGTAATTATAAGCATAGCAGCGCCAAGCCACTTTTGGCTTTATTTGTCGCCGGTCTGGGACCGGTAATTTTTCACTGGCTGCCATCTGGACTGGTGCCCCTGGCCAACTTCGGCGTCCGGATTTCTGGGAAGGACGACTGGTCGAGGCAGGCAACCCACTACGTAGGCTGCTGCAATAGCGGCCTCCCGGCGCTCCAATTGTAATACATCATAGGACCCTTGAAATACGGGTGCAGTCATAAAATCAGCCTATTCTTTGTGGTCTGTGGAGTAGGTATGGTGAACGCCGAGCTCTCCCTAACGTTCTCAAGAAATATAACTAACTCTGAGCGGCAACCTCAATGGGGGAAGGCAGAGATATTGCGCAAAATTGGCATTGTTGTGGCTGGCCTAAGCGTGATAGCTTTTCCGGTCACTTCTTCGCCTATGCGTTTCTTTGCATTCAGACAGCAGTGGAGTGGCATTCTTTCCGAATGCGCATTTGCAATCTGCAGGCACCACTTCTACTGCGAAATCCAATGCCGTATTCAAGAACGGGCTAACGCCTATAGATTTCCCTTTGAAGCTGGAGCGGTATTTGAAATAGTTTTCAAAACTCTGAGAGGCATAAATCGTCGATAAACGGACTTGCGCGTGCCTGCATCTCGCGGGATCTGATCGTTTAGTACGTATCTTCCAGTAAAATCTAATAAAAGTGCTTGACAAAGTATAAAAGATATCATTATCATACTCGACATCGGGCCCCGAAATATTGTTTAGGTTTTAACAGCCCCATAGTTAATTGAGGAGGGTTTTATTATGGCTACTACTCTTAGGAAGAGTGATATCACTGGTATGGTTGCCACTAAATTAGGTGGAAATCGAGTAATGGGAGAGGCCGCATTGAAGGCCGTGCTCGAGAGCATTGAAGAGCCTCTGTCAGCAGGTAACAGGGTTGTCCTTACTGGATTCGGCGCCTTTGAAATCAGAAACGTAAAAGAGCGCAAGGTCCGACCCATCCGAGGCGAGAAGTCTGGCGAGCTCGTGACGGTGCCAGCGCACAAGCGCGTAGGCTTTACCGCCGGCGCAGAACTCAACAGAACCGCCCAGGGTTAAGCCCTTACCACATATCGATCTGTTTAAGGCCAGGCGCGTGTTTCATGCGTCTGGCCTTCTCATATCTTCCACTTTCCTCTAATCTACCTCCTACTTCCCAAATCTACTATTGAAGCGGGATTGCACCTTTTTCTTTTATTGAATAAGTATTTGAAAAGAATAATATTTTCAAAATAATTGCTGTTTTACTGTTCATATCAAAGCCCGGCCTGCTTAATTTCATAAGGAAGCAGAAGTCCTCGAAACGCTGTTTACCGTCCATATCCCTTCTTCTGTTTATAGGCCGCATGCCCTAGCGGTCCTCGGGCTGCAAGACATTGCTATGGGCGAAATGATGCATTAGCCCGAGGCGCAGGTAACCCCATCAGTCACCAGTTGCTCAAACTAGCGGCATACGAATTGTGAGCGTTACGACAGCCATACAAATCTGCTGAAGAGACACCCTAAATTGCGTGTGCGAAATGAATTCAATGTGTCCATAATTAAATTAATGCAACCTGACGTGGAGTAAAGCAAAGTTGGAAGTTAAGCAATTTTTGGATACATCGGGCACCGCTTTGACGAATTATCCTCCCTCGCACTGTGGTCACTGCTCCACTCTGACAGAGTATGAAGGCTGGGGATATGATCCGCAGAATGGACTGGTGGAATTCATTTGCTTGAAGTGTGGCAAGGTTAAGTACGATAAGCATTTCGAAGACGTGATGGATCCAGTGCTATTGGCCGAGATTCGCGAAGTGGCCGACTGGGCGGCGGTCCAGGACGAGATGGACCAGCTGGGGTAACCCAAGTACAAAAGAACTATTCAGAGAGAGGCCTGCATCGAGCAGGCCTCTCTCTTATTTGCCGAACTACTCCTATTCGCTTAGATCCGAGCTGGCATACCCGTTTGAGAGTGTAAGACGCCTCGCAGTCTTGTGCTTATCTCCAGTGAGGGCAAAGCCATGAGGAATTGGTTTTTATACTTATCTCATAACATCACCAAAAAGTAATTGACCGACCATATCTATCAGGCAGTATAAATATAAGTGTAGCGTGGCTTTGTGTTTTGGAATGCCCTAAGTAGTCTTACTCGCTTGGAACATCTTAATTTGGGCATAAAGATTACCAGTGCTGCCTGCATATTTTATTTGAGCCGTTTGTGTCGCTGTTAGCGCCCCAGCGTGTATCGGAGAAGGAGATTACTGCAAATGGGATTTGCTGAAGATGTCAAGGCCAAGATCAACGAGAGCCTAAATGGGCGAATTAAGTCTGCCGAAGAGGCCGTCAGTAAGATGGAGACCACGCAGACTCAGTGCGTCACAGACGCCGCGTCCACCAAGCTGGACCTTATGATTTTGAGGAAGACGCCAGTTGCACAGAATAACGCGGAACGTGCTGCTAAAGAGGCGTTAATGCAGGCGAAGCTTCGCCAGTGGCAGGACCAGCACACCAAAGCGGAGCAGGATCTAGGCACTTTGAAGAAGGATCTTTCCATATATCAGGGGATCAAGACCGATCTGCAAAAGGGAGCCCTACAGCTCATAGCCTAGTCTTACCCATTTCGTTTACAAGAGGGCAGCCTGATTAATCAGGCTGCCCCTTTTTTCGTTTGCTGCTACCAGATGAAAAACCTCTGAAAATATGCCCAAACTTCTTGGTGTGATCGTATACGGACCACGACACGATGTTGTAGGATTGCGACTGTATATGAGTGGTTCGGCAGCCTCTCAGAGACGATTTCAACAGCGTATCTGGGTTGCGCAATGGTTATGCTCGTTGCTTATTGGCCAGAACGCTAATTGGTGCGACAAGATAGCCTGAACTGCAGCATATCGATTTCAGATCATAGCCTAAAGTGTTTGCTGAATATGATTCAATCCGATCCAAATCGATGGGTCTGGTGGTACAAGCCTACTGAAACTCCGCAGAAGGGCCTCTATGGCGCGCTGGTGCCCGCTCGTGTCGACACCGAGGACATCAGGGTTCACGGCATTTTTGCCTTTTTCCAAAGCTTTAACAGAATTATGTTCATGGACAAAGGCGTGATGGGGTGCGGTGAGAATGGGGATGGGCAGGTCCGGTTTGCTCCGGGCGAAGTAATCGACTGTCCCAGGTGTCTTGCCGTCGAACCGCCGATTATCATCGATCGGAATGCTGCAAGCGTTGAAAGGCTAGATCCTCAGCCACCTGTATTGGGCTAGGAGGGGAGTCTTATCCGAGGCCTCACGCGGAGGGCGCTAACAGTCGCCTCTCGAAGACCCGCAGCATAGCCATGACCTCGGCGTCCCGCATTGCTTGGGGTACAAACAGATCGGCTCCCTGCATCAGCGTAGATGCCGCAGAGACACTATCGTTACAGCCCGCAACCGCAATAATGTTGTCTGTGAATAGCCTCAACATGGGGATGAAATTCACGTCCGTGGCCGGTGCGGTTTCTGGGATGACAATCAACTCTGGATCGACATCGGCGACTGTAGTCATGAACTCGTCAACATCGGTGTCCTGCAACACACAGTAGCTCTGGCCGTCCAGCAGTTCCACCATGAATCGAATGGAGTTGCCCCCGTCGTCCAGTACACAAACAGTGCCGCCATGCCAGTCCATGTGATGAGTCTCCCTGTGGCCTTAGTGCCAGCCTACTATTACGCCGTGGTCTCGCTGAATGATGGAGACGCGATGTCCCTCATTACATTTTGTCTTAATGACGGCTTTACTGTTGCCGGCATATGGAGACAGCGCCAGAGAAAGTCCGCCACAGTATGGGCAGTTGATCTTGTAGACCATTCGTTCACGGTCTCGACGCATTTCGATGGAATCTGAGGAGAGGTTTCCGTACTTGATAAATCTGGTTTTGGTAACCATTATCTACTTTCATGAATATATATACGACTAATACAAATAGCTCGGATTTAGGTGATTACTCATCTGAGAAAATAGTGCTGACATCGCACGGTGAGTGCTGTAAATATTATGGGACAGTGCCTAGACATACAATTGGTTTCTGGGTACTATTTTAAACTATTCTAGTTTTTATATAAAACAAATGTTCTTATACTGTAGATTGAGTAGAGCCGCTGATTCACGGCTGAAGTAAGAATACATTCCCGATGCAGGTCAGGAGAGAAGCCATCTATGCCCTAGGCGAATTCGCACTCAGTTAGCGCTTTCTGCTGTGGTGTTGCTCAATGCCACTTGGTCCAAGAAGGGCGAAAGGAACAGTACTCCAGAAACCAAGTGAGCAGGCCGATTGACAGAAATCCGTCAATGCCTGCTCACAGCCTCTTCCTGGTCAAGAAAAAGGCTCCTTGGACTGTTGCACGCGACCTTTACGATCGGTGACTAAACGGTAGCATACATAGTATAATTTTTCTAGTTTTATTTTTAGATTTTCATTAACGTTTGACATCAGGTTAATATCGTGTGCTGATGAACATTCATCGCCTACACACATGAATCAAGAGGGGGCTCGACTATGGTCCGTAGTAAGAGAGCAAAGCCATCGGCAGAGGACGCTCCAACGGTGGGTGGAGTGGTGGACGCAATGGAGCAGGGGCGAGCTGAAATCGTCGTGCGGCTGCTGCGCGAGATTGCCCTGGGACTGGCCGGCACCAGCGAGCGCACAGTGTACACGGTTTCTTTCGAGAGTGGACGCCAGCCGTCTACGTGGGCGACAAGCAGCTATTTCACGTGCACAACTTCCGCTCAGGCCTGAGGGCGAGTTTTTGTCGGCGTAAGTTCGCTGGAACCTGCGGCGCTGCACTCTGAAGAAGAGGTGTCATTGGCCGTGTGCGAGAACGTAGCCAGTACGCACGATGAAGGATGAAGCAGGTAAAGTTTCCCCTAAGCAGCATCGGCGACCTGGAACCTCTTATGGAGCTGGTGCGGCTCAAATGGTCGATGGAAACGTGACCGGCCCCTCTAAGCTATGGTCCCAAAGGGTTTGAGCACGATATCGTCGTGAAAAGGCAATTGGTCGGTCATGTCCTCTCGCCCTCGGTTTAGAGGCAGTTCTACGCCGAGGCCGTCTGCCACTCTCACCAGATAGTTGAACAGGCCCGTGATGTGCACAATTTCCACGACGTCTTCATCGGACCATCCTGAACCTCGTAACTTATCCACATGGTCCTGAGATATGCCAAAGGGCCTTAGAGTTAGGGACTCTGCAAACTCAAGCATGACAACGTGCTTCTCTTTGAAGACCTACCTCTCTGAAGTTCTCGCCAATTTGGCGAGACAATTGCGAATCGGGCACATGCTCATTTAGAGACTCTACATCGGCGGTTGTTCAATATTGACACTTGTTGATGGCCGAGACCACTGTTGCGACCATCTCTTTCTCTAGAGTGGACAGGCCCGAGCGACTATTCATAACCGAGCGAATATGTAATGCCAGTGTTTCCATTAGCTCGGGTCGGATTGCACTTACTGCGTGCACATTGGGAATATTTAAGTTGTGCCTTAGAATTGCGTCGTAACCGTCTTTAATATTTCCGTCTGCTTCTTCGTACCGGACTGTTCGAATGAACGCCAAATTAACCACATAAACACACAATAAAAGAATTCTTGCCATATTAAGAAAAGCCACCTAAATTTGCAACAAGGCAATGCTATTCCCTAATGGACCTCCATAAAGAATGATTGGCATAGGACATATATTGTGCAAATGTGTTAACCGTCATTTCATGGTTAAGCATTAAGAAAGTATCTTCAAGAAATTTGATTCGTTTCATGACATGTGAAGAGCGAATTTCACTACGCTCTCGTGTTTGTAAATTGACGGGGTTATAATGAATCCCGGGCGACGAGGCCTGCTACCGTCCAAATCTGGGAATTGCCCTCCAATACAATAAAATCAAAGGATAAATGATGCCCGATAAACCTTATCTCGCCATAACCATGGGAGACCCCGCGGGGATAGGACCAGAGGTCACTGCCAAGGCCCTTCAAGACAAGTGGGTGTATGACCATGTTCGACCGTTTGTTGTAGGCAGTACTGCTGCGATGACCGACGCCCTTCGTCTGATTGGCGCATCCGGGACGGCTAGCCTGGCCCATACATTGGATGATGTAAAGGGCGAGTATGGAACTATCGACGTGTTGGACCTGGAGAACTTGGATTACGGCTCTATTGAGCCGGGCAAGCATTCAGTTGAAGCCGGTAAGGCAGTGGTGGAATGGATACTGCATGCCGGTGAGTTGGCCGCCTCAGGGAAGGTCCAGGCGATAGCCACGGCGCCTATCAACAAAGAGGCCTGCAAAATGGCGGGCCACACTGACATTGGCCATATGGAGATTTTCCAGAACCAGACAGGCGCCAATAATGTTGCCACAATGTTGACCGCCCGTAACCTTCGTGTGGTACACATGACCACGCACAAGTCGGTGCGGATCGCGTGCGACTTTGTTACCAAGGACAACGTGCTTGCCAAGATCAAGCTCACGGACGAGCACTTCAAGATGTGGGGCTTCCCCACTCCGCGCATAGGTGTGGCTGCACTAAATCCGCATGCCAGCGACGGCGGTCTGATCGGCAGTGAAGAGGCTGAGCATATCAAGCCCGCCGTGGACGCTGCCCGCGAAATGGGGATCGACGCAACCGGACCTGTGCCTGCAGACAGCGTTTTCCCGCAGGCAATCGACGGCAAGTATGACGTTGTACTGGCCATGTATCACGATCAGGGCCACATTCCCATCAAGGTATACGACTTTTCCAAGAGCATCAGCGTGAATCTCGGATTGCCATTTGTAAGGACATCAGTTGACCATGGCACGGCCTTTGACATTGCTGGCAAAGGCATTGCCGATGCCGAAAGCATGCTAGAGTGCATCAAGGTTGCTGTGTCCCTGGCAAGCGAAAGCAAACTTCCCTAATAAGTAGGCAGAAATTAGCGCTTAGGTATCTGCGATTTTTTCTCAATCTGATAGCCGAATACTGAGGAAACCATGAACATTTCATTCATAGGTGGTGGGGTGATGGCGGAGGCCATCATCGGCGGTGTGATCGAGGGCGGCGTGGCTTCTCCGGAGCAGGTGAAGGTAGGCGAACCGGTGCAGGAACGTCGTGACGCATTGGAAGAAAAGTATGGCCTCAAGGCTTACGCCTCCAACGCAGACGTGCTCGAAGGCTCAGAGCTTGTTTTGCTGGCTGTGAAGCCCCAGACTTTGCCATACCTACTGCCGGAGCTTAAGAAGTCGTTGCGACCGGAGCACACCGTAGCGTCGATTATCGCCGGTGCCACAATGAAGACTCTGACTGAGGGCCTCGACCACAAGGCCGTCATTCGCATCATGCCGAATACACCGGCGCAGATCGGTCACGGCATGAGTGTTTGGACTGCGTCTGATAGCGTGCCGGATGCGACGAAGAAGGCCACGTCACAGATACTGCAAACACTGGGAGAAGAGGTTTACGTTCCGGACGAGAAGTTGATTGATATGTCAACGGCTCTCAGCGCCAGCGGACCTGCATATGTGTTTCTGTTCATCGAGGCTATGATTGACGCCGGAGTCTACATGGGCATGGCTCGAGATATGGCTCGTAAGCTGGTTTTGCAGACGGTCTTGGGCAGCACTGAACTGGTGAAGCAGTCGGGTCGTCATCCAGCTGAACTGAAAGACATGGTTACATCGCCGGGTGGCACGACCATGGCTGCGATACGAGCGTTCGAGAGCGGCGGTTTCCGGGCTACGGTATTCGACGGCATCAACGCTGCGTTCGAGAAGTCAAAAGAGTTGGGGAGCTAAATTGGAAATTGTTGGTACTCTTATAATATATGTTCTTTACGCATTAAATGTTGCCATCTTTGGACGCGTGATAATGTCGTGGGTGGCTCCCAACCCTAGAAATCCGTTGAGCATGTTCATTATCCAGATAACCGAGCCCATCCTGGGTCCAATTAGACAAGGCATCAGCAAGATTGCGCCTAAATTGGGCATGCTTGACCTTAGTCCGATGGTCGCGCTGGCCCTTATAAATCTTGTGATATTGCCAAACGTGAAAGGGATGGTTTTTGGCTGAGTCGCGTCAACATTTCTTCTGCCTCGATTCCCTGTATTTCCAGTCGTTTATCTCTCGCCTTGTGCCCGCGAACCACGGTGATTCGGCCCTTGGCAATGCCCAGCTTCTTCGCTAACAAGGTCACCACTGCGTAGTTGGCCTTGCCGCCCTCCGGCGCTGCTGTCACCCTCACGACCACTCTGTCGCCATCCATTTCGATGACGTTGCGTTTTGCTTTAGGCTGCACTCGGACATTCAGTTGCATTAGGTCTTACCTTTTTAGGGTACGTTCGTACGCCTGGCAAGGGCCTTAAATTCTTCGTTGCCCTCGCTATGACATGTCTTTGGGAAATCGTTCCCTATAACACATGTACGCCATTTCCCAGTCTTGATATGCAGATATCGAAAACCTATGCGTGGGCCATGGCACCGCCGTCCATGAAGATCATCTGGCCGGTGACAAAGTCACAGGCGTCGGAGGCGAGGTACACCAGCAGGCCAGCCATGTCTCGGGGGTGGCCTTTGCGGCGGGACGGCAGGTAGCGGACCAACAGCTCTTTCTGGGAATCCTCGTTTGGCTCCTCGGTGCTGAACCAGCCCGCGCCGATTCCGTTAACGCGAATGCCTTTTCTGGACCACTCGAGGGCCAACGCCATGGTCATTTGGTGAATGGCACCCTGGGCTGCACAGGCGGCTACGGAGTTGGATAGGCCACGAGCAGCTAACGCCGATCCAATGTTGACGATGTGGCCGCTGCCTTGCTTCAGCATATGCTTGCCAACTATCTGGCAGCATAAGTAAGTGGACTTCACGTTGAAATCCATTAGCGTTTGCCACTCATCTTCGCTCACGTCTTCGAAAGGCTTGGCGAAGTCGGCGTGGGCGTTGTTCACCAGGATGTCCACCTGACCCATTTCGGACACGACCTGCGCCACCATGGCTCGAACCTGAGCTGAGTCGGTGGGGTCGGTGGTTATGGCCAGCGCCTTGCGACCCAAGGCCTCCACTGCTTTGACAGCTTCTGCCATGTCTGAATTTGCCTTGCCAGCGATGGCGACGTCGGCGCCTGCCTCGGCCAGTGCTAACGCCAGTATAGGCGTCCAGCCTCTGCGGTCGGCAGTGATGATTGCTATCTTTCCGTTCAGATCCCATTCCTGTGGAATCGGCATTTGTTTGCTCCTTCGGAGGCTGTCAGCTATCAGCAATTAGCCTTCAGCCCTTAATTTCTCTAATTAGCACAAGTCGTGTCTCGGCCGTCTAAGCTGATATCTGAAAGCTGACGGCTATTTGCTAAACTTCTAGAGGTATCTCCGGCGCGTAGCCTGTGGGCGCGAATCCGCCTGCTAGACCTCCTCCGTCGATCACGAAGACCTCGCCGTTCATGTAGTCCGACGAGTCCGACGCCAGGAACACGGCCAGGGGACCCATTTCTTGAGGGTAGCCGACTCGGCCAATCGGAATGAACTCGCCTCGCGGGAGGGTGTCGTTGGACGCGGCAGTGCCTTCCGTTGGTATGTAGCCGGGTGCTATGCAGGTTGCGATGATGCCAAATCGGCTCATGCTGGTTGTGAGCGTGCGCGTCAGTTGGACAACGCCGCCTTTGCCGCATGTGTACATGTAGTTATCGCGACCGCCACGGAAGCCGAAGCCCGACGCCACGCTCACGATCTTGCCGCCGCCACGCTCGATCATATGCTTGGCGATGGCCCGAGAGCAGTAGAAGGCGCCGGTTAGGTTAGTGTCGATGCCTATATGCCACTCTTCATCAGAGATGTCCCAGATGGGTATGGAGCCCTGGCCTCTGACGATGCCCGCGTTGTTGAACAGAACGTCTACCTTGCCGAACTCAGCCAGAGTCTTGTCGAAGAGATTTTGAACTTGTGAGGAGTCCGTTACGTCTGTGGAGACGGCTATCGCCCGACGACCTTCGGCCCTCACCAGGTCGGCGGTCTCGTCGATAGGCCCCTGTCTACGGGACGCTATGGCCAGGTCAGCACCAGCTTTTGCCATGGCCACCGCCATGTCTCTGCCAAGACCGGTACCTCCGCCTGTAATCACGATGGTCTTGCCATCCAGGCTTAGCTTTTCCAGCATGTTTTGTCCTCCGAATTTTTGTAGGCTAATAACGATGGTTGTTAGAACCGGTCAAATTCCGGTCTGTATATGGCGTTGTCGTGAACGCCTTTAAGCCCGCCGGTCCGAAGTTCCGCAACCATAAAAGCGTTTCCGTCGGCGAATATGCAAGTGATTCCTTTTGTGCTGCCTGGGACGAATCCGAAACGGGGGTAATATTCGGGGTGGCCAACTAAGAAGGCAACTGAGTAGCCTCTCTTTCGACACTCCTCTAGCCCTCGCGCAATGAGAGCAGAGCCTACGCCCAAGCGTTGGTGCTCCGGTAGCACGGCCACCGGTCCCAAGGCCACTGCCGGCTTTGAGCTGTCGTCGTTCTCAATAGTACCGGGTGAAAACAAGATGTGGCCAATCATTTTATCGTTATTAATGGCCACCATCGATAAGGTGAGGGCCTCAGCCTCGCGAAGAGCGTTCACTAGGTCCGCCTCTAGATTTCCGTCAAAGGCTTGAACCAGAATTTCTCGAATAGCTGCTATGTCTTCGGCCTGTTCATCTCGAAATTCGACGGACCCAAGTTTCATACCTGCGACGTTACCTCGCCGGCGATGGCCGTGAAGGTCGAGCCGTCGGTCATTCGTAGAATCAGGTTGCCCTGCTCGTCCACAGACTCCGCTAGCCCCTCCACGACCTTATCTTGCCACGCTAGGTGAACGGACTTACCCAGAGTATCTAACTGCTTCTCCCACATAGGGACCGGCGACTGGCCCTGGCGGACAGCGGCATAGAGCTCGTCGAAATGCTCCAGAAGCCTCTGCAAGACAGCGGTCCGATTGTGTGTCCGCGAAGTCTCCCTATAGAGGCTCGTCGAGATGTCGGCGATCTCCTGGTGCTTTGATGGGTCGAAGTTTACGTTCAGTCCGATGCCTACGACTGCGTGCGTGACCTCGCTAAGCTCGATGGCCGTCTCGATGAGTATGCCGGAAATTTTGAGGCCTCCGACCCGTACGTCGTTGGGCCATTTTATCGTCGGGGACAGTCCTGCGATATCCGAAACAGTCCTTGCCACAGCCAGGGTTGCCGCCATGTTCATGTAAGGCAGTTGTGCGGAGGTCGGCCTGAGCAGCACAGAGAAGGACAGGTTCAGGCCGCGAGGCGAAATCCAGGCGCGGTTGAATCGTCCCCGTCCTGCCGTCTGCTCCTCCGCGATGACCACAGCACCCTCAGCGGCACCAGCCTGTGCCATAAGCCGGGTCTCGTCCATGGTCGAGCCTAGCTCCTGGTGGTAGTGGACGCGGTGACCTATGACTTTGCCAGCCAGGGCCTGTTCCAGCGCAGGGATGTCTAGATCGGTGGTTGTCATGTGTCCTATAGACCTCTGTAAGCCTGACCCATGTTGTTTTTCAGCAGGTTACTCTGACCTCATCTCGTCAAGGTCTTCTTTCGAAATGCGGACCTCTATATTGCCTGCTCGCTCTTCCTGCAAGAGCATCGCGGAGCGGGAGTCTCGGTCGCCCCAGCCCCGATTAAGGGCGGAGGTCATCTCGGCATAAGCGATGTTTGCGACGCTCATTGGCACGCCGAACTCCCGGCCTAGTTCCAGCGCTAGACCAACGTCTTTGTGAGCGAGGTTCAGCGCGAAATTAGGTGGGTCGAAGCGGCCCTGAAGGTAGGTATCCGGTAGCGAGTTACGGAGCGTCCTGCCCCGGCCGACGCTGCCGTTCATAATGGCTTCCATGAGGTCTTTGGGGTCTACGCCCGCTTTAACGCCCAGGGTCAGGCACTCGGCGATAACTGTCTGCAGGCCGTAGCCAATGGTGTTGTGCATCAGCTTGCATATGCTTCCGGCACCGATGCTTCCGGCGTAGGTGGGCTTGTCGCCAATTGCATCCAAGATGGGCTTGCAGCGATCGAAGATGGCCCGGTCGCCACCGACCATTACGGCGAGCTTCCCGCTATTGGCACCTACCGGTCCGCCGCTTACTGGCGCGTCCATTACGTGCACGCCCTTCTCTTCAAAAATAGGTGCGATGCGTCGTATGAGCGTTGGTGAACTGGTGCTCAGATCGATGTAAACGGTACCGGGGCGCATGCCTTCCAGGACGCCGCCTTCGCCCAGGGCGACAGCCTCAACCTCTCGAGGGCCTGGCAGCGAGGTGAAGACCACATCGCATTTTTCTGCCAACTCCGCTGGTGTATCCGCCCAATCGGCCCCGTTTTCCAGGAGCTGGGTCGCTGTATCTCGATTCAGGTCGTGAACTGTAAGAGGAAAACCGGCCTTGAGGATGTTGGCGGACATTCCGCCGCCCATATTTCCCAGTCCGATGAATCCTACCCTTACATCATTCGGTACATCTTCTGCCATTTTTTGTATCTCCTGCTGTGCTTTTTTTCTTTGGTTGTTGTTGGTTTAAAGGTGTTATGGATTTGGGGCTAATGTTATCGGAAATGGCACGTCCGGGTATCGGTCCAAAACCCGTCGCCACGCCTCGTGTCCGATACGCTCCGCCTGTCGAACTACCTCGTCCTCGTCCATCGTGAGCACCTTGGAGTTCTGCATGAGCCATTCGCCATCGGTCATGACGTCTGTGATGTCGGCGGGCTGTCCCTGGTGCACAAAGGCTGATGCGATGCGAAGGGTTGGGACCAGATGCGGACGCTGCGTATTTATCATGAAGAGGTCAGCCTTCTTGTCCACCTCCAAAGTGCCAACGGAGTCGGCCATGCCCAAGGCTCTTGCTCCGCCCGACGTTGCCCACTCAAGAACGTCCTCCGGCATGGGCCACATCTCATCGTTACGGCGCACCCGTTCGAGGAACAGGCCTGCTCGCATTACCTCAACCATGTCCTCGGCCATGTTGTCCGTGCCCATGCCCATGGCGCACCCTGCGGCCAGTAACTCTTTGGCAGGAGCTGCAGCACCACGGCGGGCGGCGATGGCGGCGTTGTTGGAAATGGCCGTGCCGGTCTGACCCAGCAGAGCGATCTCCGAAGGGTCCAGGTAGCGTCCGTGCGCCACGATCAGGCGCGGCCCAAGAAAGTCGTTGGCGAACAGGTACTGAGTTGGCTTCACTCCACGAGTGCGCATGACGGCCTCAACCTCAAGGTGGCTCTGCGACAGGTGGATGGTGTAGCCGATGTCGTACTGCTCGGCCATGGCGCGGGCCTGTCTCAGCAGGTCGGGTGAGCAGTTTTCAGGAGCGTGGGGTGCAACGAAGCATGTAACGCGACCACTCTCTTTGCCGTGCCACGCCTCAATGAAATCGGCGCTGCGCTGCAGCCCGGCTTCCAGTCGGTCTGGTAAGAACTCGTACACGCCTTCTTTAGCCTTGGCCGAGTCGAAGTCGTTAATATGCTCTGCCAGCACTAGCCTCAGACCTGTCGCTGACAGGCTCTCCGCGTATTCCGAGATGTCGTTGGAGATCTCCAGCAGGGTTGTGGTGCCGCTGCGAATAGCCTCCAGCGCTGCCAGTTGCCCCATCACGTTGCGCTCGTCCGGCGTCAGCACGTTTCTGCCTGTCTCTGGAAACTTATACGTGGAGGGGAATCCGGAGTCCTCCAGAATTCCACGATCGGTTACGGCCAGCAGGTGGGTGTGGCAGTTGATTAGTCCGGGGAAGACCGCCTTGCCCTTGCCGTCGGTGACTTCCGCATTGGGATGATTCGCGGTGACATCGCTGGTGTCCCCGATCTGTACGATTATGCTGTCTTGAATGGCCACGGCAGCGTCGTAGAGGACCGCCCGCGAAGCGTCTCCGGTGTACACGGTTGTGTTGGTAATTACGACAGTCATTGAAGGGCAGCCTCCGGGCAGAATGCTCGCGCCAGATGTTATCACAGGCTGCTTTCGTGGGGTCTATTTACGCCGAGGCGTGGGTACGAATTGACGTGCAATACAATATCGATAAAATTCAGCAGAGGCCTGTTCGAGACGTGTCTCCAAATATTGAAACGAAAGAGTGGTAAGAGCGTTGGTTTACGATCTGCTAATCAAAGGCGGCACGCTTATCGATCCTGCCCAGGGCATCAACGGGCCAATGGACGTCGCCATTACGGGGGCGAAGGTTGTCGCGGTTGCCAAGGGCATCTCGGACTTTGTTGCCGCCGAGATCGTGGACGCCACCGGCCTAATTGTCACGCCAGGGCTGATCGACTTGCACGTGCACGTCTTCTGGGGCGCCTCTCACTACGGCATTGAGCCTGACGCCAACAACGTGGCTAAGGGAGTCACCACGGCTCTGGATGCTGGCTCGGCAGGGGCACGTACGTTCCCTGCATTCCGTCGCTACGTCTTGGAGCAGGCTGACACGCGGCTGTTCGCCCTGCTGAACATTTCTGCCATGGGCATGATTTCTCCTGAAATCGGTGAGCTGGAGGACATTCGCTGGGCCCATATTCAGGAGGCGGTAAAGACGGGCCGGGAGAATCGAGACCACATCCTGGGAATCAAGGCGAGGTTAGGGCGCGTGCAGTCCGCTGACAATGATATCGAGGCCCTGAAGCGGGCACTGCAGGCGGCCACTATCCTGGATGGATTCGTTATGGTGCACGTGGGCGGGACGAAGACGCCTCTGCTGCAGATAGTGGACATGCTCAGGGCGGGCGACGTGGCCACTCATGCCTATCACGGCAGATCTCACGGCATTCTGGACGGCACATGCAAGGTGAAGGACGGCTTTTTGCCGCAGCTCGGGACATCGGGACAGGGGAGTCATATTCGATGTCGGTCACGGCAGGGGTAGCTTTTCTTTTGATGTGGCGGACAAGGCGATGTCGCAGGGCTTTTACCCTGGCAACATCAGCAGCGATCTTCACGTGTACAACATTGAAGGCCCGGTACACGATCAGCTGACGACCTTGTCGAGGTTCCTGCATTTAGGACTTCCGCTGGATGATGTAATTCGGCTGAGCACAGAAACCACCGCCAAGGCCATGGGCATGGCGGGCAAGCTGGGAACGCTGAAGGTTGGTGCGGAGGCTGATGTCACTCTGGTGAGACTAGCGGAGGGTAAGTTCGCTTATGAGGACTCGCTGGGCATGAAGGCGGAGGGCACGCAACGGCTTGAGCACGCTCTGACCATTCGAGGAGGCCGCGTTTACAAGCCCTGGCTGCACTAGGTCACTCTGTGGACAGTCGTTGCAGGCCCAGGTGGAGCAGGATGGCCGTTAGCAGCGAACCGATCATTCCGCCGTAGAAACCTGAGTCCAGCCACCATTCCTCGGGCTCGTCTAATAGCATTATGACGGAGAAGACCAGCGCTCCCACCAGGACCGTTGCAAAGACCGCAATGGAGCCCCTGTAGGCCCGGCCTATGACATGGGTATCCGGTTTCTCATCCGGGTTGCGAAGTACGGTGAAGGACACGTAGGCGCAGAAGATGAGGGTGCCGGACAGCACTGCGATTAGCGGGAAGTATGGGGTTAACAGGCTGATGTCACCCCACACATCGACCCTGTATCCACTACTGGAAGACGTGAAAAACCATCCCGCGAAATCGGTGGCCAGCAGCAGTATCGCCCCGAATACAGATGTAATCAGGGAGCCAACGAAGTACGGGGTTGCGGAGGTGCTTTCCAAAGAGGGCCTCTCAAAAGTCTGCTAATCGCCGCCATCTTACAAGATACTTGGTGGGAAGTGGGAAGCTTGTTCTAGGACTGCTGAAGTTGCCTCCGTCGGGTCAGTACGGTATCCTACCGTGCTGGGAGATGGTTCCCATTTTAATCACGAAAAGTATTAAGCGATAAGCAAAAATAATGGTGGAGGAGTTCTGAATGAACACAATGCAAGCCATCGCGCGGATCCTGAAGATGGAGGGTGTGGAGTGGATAACCTGTTTCCCTTCTAACCAGCTAATCGAGGAGATTGCCAAAGAGGGCATCCGCACAGTCATGTTCAGGCAGGAGCGCGGCGCTATCATGGCGGCCGACGCCCTTAGCAGGCTGAGTCATCGAGAGAAGTTCGGTGTCATAGTAACCCAGGGCGGCCCTGGCTCTGAAAACTCCATGGGTGGTCTGGCCCAGGCTTTCGCCGACAACATACCCGTCCTATATCTGCCAGGCGGACCCGCGCTAAATGCCAGGTCTGTGAGGCCTAGCTTCTCCCCGGCCAGGACGTACGAATCGGTTTCGAAATATTCGGAGATTATCTTCACGCCGGACTCCATTTCCAGCGTAATGCGAAGAGCTTTCCACCAGCTGCGCAACGGACGTGGAGGCCCTGTGACCATCGAGCTTCCTGCAGACATAGCGACGATGGAAGTTCCTGAGGGCGCTCTTAATTACCAGCCGCCCAAGAGGCACATCCAGTCTCCAGACATCAAGGACGTAAAGGAAGCAGTCAAGCTGCTTCTAGGCGCCACCAAGCCCGTCATCTGGTCCGGCATGGGTGTTCTCATGTCCGAGTCCAGCGCCGAGTTGACCGAGTTCGCCGAGCTAACGGAAATACCGGTCTATTGCACGATGCCAGGAAAGTCTGGCTTCGACGATCGCCATCCTTTGGCACTGGGTGCGGGAAGCTCTGCCACGTCTCAGCAGGCCCGAACATGGCTGCAAGAGTCGGACGTGCTGCTTGGTCTCGGCACCAGCCTAACCCGAACGGGCTATGGCCAGCCGATCCCCGAGGGCAAGGTGATGATCCACAACACCGAGAGCATCGAGGACATCAACAAGGACTTTGGGGCGGATGTCGGTCTGCCAGGCGACACCAAGCTTACGCTGCAGATGCTTATCGCAGAGGTCAAGGAGCAGTTGGGCGAGAACGGTCGCAAGGGCGAGACCGGTGTTGCTAAAGAGATTGCTGCAATAAACGAGAAGTGGATGGCCAACTGGACCGATGCGCTGGCCTCCGACGAGTCACCTATTAGCCACTACAGGGTAATCGGCGAGTTGGAACGAGTTCTGGACCACGAAAACAGCATCGTGACTCACGACGCTGGAGCACCTCGTGACACCATGATGCCGTTCTACACTTCGACTACACCCCACAGCTATATTGGCTGGGGCAAGACAACTCACCTGGGCTATGGCATTCCGTTGATGATCGGTGCCAAACTGACCCAGCCGGATAAGTTCTGCCTGAACTTCATGGGTGACGGCGCTTTTGGCATGTCTGGTTTGGACATCATGACCGCGGTGAAGGCCGGTGCGCCAATTACGACTGTCGTTCTAAACAACGGCGGTATGGCCACTTATCCTGGTGGATATCCCACAGCGCGAGAGCTGTACGGGACCACCGAGATGATAGGCGACTACGCCAAGATCGCCGAGGGCATGGGAGCGGTAGGAATCACCGTTACGGAACCAGGTCAGGTTGCCGATGCCATCAGGCAGGCGCAGAAGCACAATGCCGAAGGCAGGACTGTTCTGCTAGATATTCACTGCAACTTGGAAGCGAAACGCTCGTCGTATTAATTTCGACGCTAGTCACGCTTAGATAGCAAAAAGAGGCGGCCATATGGCCGCCTCTTTTTTTGTCTTAGATTTATGAAAAGGATCAGGTGGTGCTGTCTGCTGGCCTGCACATATTTCTGGAAATCATCCAGAGGGCGAGGCCTAGCGCTGCGACCGCGATCCAGAGCGGACCAAATAGCTTGGGGTATGCAGCAAGCAGGCCCGTGGGGACAGCGATGGCTGTGCTAATCGGGACTCCTGCGATGAGTGCGAGACCCAGGCGCTTCAAAATACGCCCCGTGGCGATTTGTTGTTCATAGGCCCAGGCGATGTCAGTGTCGCACATGGAACATGAAGAAAAATTCAGCTGCAAATGATATCCGCAGATGGGGCAGGAGTTCTCTTTAGCAGGCGGCATCGGCAAATCTCACTGTGTGGCGCAATCTTAATGCTTCTTTAGGAATGTAACCGGTGCGCTCGCTTGATGACAATGCCTTAGGGCCCGATTTCGGCCTCTGTACGGGAAATTGGTCGCGGCAGGCCTTTTGCAGCATGACGGGGACGTTTACTGGCTCGGTTTTTGCAGTTCTACCCAGCTCTTGGTGACCTCGGCCTGAAACTCAACCTGGTTTGGTTCCCAGCCGGTTTTCAGGTAGGCTAGCACGTCCAGGACGTCGGCTTCGGTGAGTTTGCCTTCGAAAGGTTGCATGGTCTTGCCTGGGAATTGCAGTTCGCCCAGGATTATCTGCATCAGTTGGCCGTCGGCGTGGTGCCAGGTGTGACCTTCAGGCCCGTGGGTTGGTGCAGTTGGTATTGCTGGGTCGTCGGAGGCTGCTTCGCCGTGGCATACCAGGCAGTCTGCGGCATAAATGGAGGCTCCACGCGCCGGGTCAGGCTGATTTCCTTTGCCTTCTCCAGCACACGAAGCCATCGCCAGCATCGTGGCTATCAGGGCCATAGCAAGGTACGCGTAAATCATGCGCTGGGTATGAGCAGACTTTGAATTAGATGTCGTATTGCGAATGTCAGCCTCTATTAGCTCCCGGACCAACCGATAGCCTGTCTGATTTCGTTGAACTCGTCCAGGGTATTGCTGATAATGAGGCTGAGAAGCTAAATTTAGGGAAGTTGATTCAGAGAACGGAAGTCTTCCAAATTCTCCCCTTCTAACGGACCGGAAGGATCGACTCCTGCCACCAACTCTTCAAGCCACGGCGTGATCTGCGACTGTCGAACGCTGCCCACCCAGCGTCTGGCTACGACGCCTTCCTTGTCCACAAGAAAGGTGACGGGAATGCCTATGACACCGTAATCAATGCTTATTCTACCGCCCTGATCCATGCCGTTGGGGTAGGTGACTCCATATTCGCTTATGAAGGCCCTGGCATCGGCTTCGCTGTCCTGGATATCCACGCCGATGAACACGACCTCCCTGTCGCCATAGGCCTGCCAAAGGTTTTCAAGAACAATGGCTTCTCGGCGGCAAGGGCCGCACCAGGATGCCCAGAAATTGATGACGACGGGCTTTCCGATCTGGTCACTGAGGTCCATTTGCTGGCCGCTAAAGGTTGTGAATGCAAGTGTCGGCGCAGGTTTGCCTATCCGGGTTACACCGCTTCGCGCAGTGACAGGCGATTTGTTGGCAAGGCCGATGCCCAGCAGCACCATCAGCGCGAGGATGACTGTGGCAGAGGCCAGAATGGCGAATATTTTGCGGGAAGAGCCAAAGCCGCGGGAATCTGTGGAATCCTCGTTGCTTATCTCGTCATCCTGCTGAGCTTCGTTGATGGGGTCGACCATGAAACCTTCTGTATGACTTCGTTCAGCTTCGTTCAAACTGGGGAAAAATATTAGGGACGGAACATCGATGTGGCTACCTGAACAAGATCGGGCTGGGAAATCAGGTTTCCCGCTGCGTCAGGTATGGACTGTATCGCGATGCCTACTTCTTCTGATGATTCGGTAGAGTCGCAATTAAAGAACAGCGTCAGGGACCGCTCGTAGTCCCATACGGCCAGAGATGAGTCGAGTCCCGGCCCCGCCAGAATGGTTTGCTCTGACCAGCCGCCACGCATCACATGGCCCGAAACGGTATTGATGCTGACCTCTATGATTGCGTCTTCGGGCTGTATCATCCCTAGCTGGATCATAGTCGGACTGCCTTTCGGTTCGAAGGCGACAGGGTAGGCGATCAGCATTATCTGTTGGCCGCCGCGATAGACAAGATTGGCCCGTTGTCGCTGGTCTAACGACGAACTGGAGAACTCGAATCCCGCCGGGACGAAGGTTGGCTCAAAGACATAGCCCAAAGCTGACGATATTTTCTGCAAATCGAGTGATTCCTGTTCAGGGTCGCAGGTAACCAGGGCTACTATGGTAGGCACGGCAATCTCAGTTGGTTGTGGCTCCTGTGGGACCTGTGATGAGCAGGCCATGGCCATCAGAAGAATGCCAAAAAGCGCCAGCGTAAGAAAGCGGGCTCTGTTTATGGGCACTGGGATAGACCCCCAAAGTAGATCGATTTCACTAAAAGCAGAAACCTGGCTCTTCGGCTACCTGTGGGAGGTCACTTCGGAGCTTGGCGATAGCAGCCGCAGTTGATTCTATGGCAGATAGCAGCTCAGAGGCCTTTTCAGGGCCCCACAATTGGATGGCATGCTGCTCCAGTGGGCCGGCGATGGACTCAATCTCATCACTTGATGGCGAATTAGGCATCTGGGTTTCCTCTCGTGGGCGTGGCCGAGTGTATGCGACTAATATTGCACTGGTCCGTTATAACTGCTGAATTGAGGTTACGGAAGGCGGAAATGGCTGTCAAGGTATGTGGTGGCCAATGGGGATCGTTGACACCGTATTACAGAGGAAGATGGCAGTTCGCCAAGACCTCTATGGCGGGGTGGAGACTCCATTTATGCCTGTACTGAAGCACGTATTTTAATTGACACTCATTTTGAGGGGTGCGATAATCCTCAAGTTAATAGAAGACATAAAATAACACGGTCGTCCATTGGGCCTGATGTGTACATTTGTTGCACGGGGTGGAGACGACGGGACGTAAGTAAGACAAATGCCAAAGCGAACATATCAGCCACGAAAAAGACGCCGAGCCCGAGTGCATGGGTTTCGGTCCCGTATGAGTTCTAGAAATGGACGCAACGTTCTCAAACGTCGTATGTATAAGGGTCGTCAGCGCCTTACAGTTGCGGACTAGACCTCGAACATGTGCCTGACGGCCTATGCGAAAGGAACAGCGCCTTCGAAAGGCGAAAGACTTCGCAGCTGTGCGTCGAGAAGGCCGAAGCTGGGCTGATAGGCCTCTAGTTTTGGCGACGCGACGCAACGGATTAGGTGTCACCCGTTTCGGTTTCATCATTGGAAAGAGAATCGGGAACGCTGTCGTCAGGAACAAGATCAAGCGGAGACTGAGGGAGATATCCCGCCTTACTGAATTGCAGGAGGGCTGGGACGTAGTGTTCATAGCACGAACTGAGGCTGCCTCCGCTGATTATCAGATGCTAAGCAATTCCGCCAGGGAGCTTTTCAGGCGTGCCCGCGTGTTAAATGGGTAGGGCTTGGCCAATGGGCGGCATTAAGAGGTGAGGTGATGAGGGGGCTGGCTCTAGCCGCAATAAAGATTTATCAGGTGGCGATATCACCGTATATCTCCGCCGGGGCTTGCCGCCACGAACCTACATGCTCCAGATACACCCAGCAGGCAATCATCAAGCACGGGGCAATCCGAGGTACTTGGATGGGTGCGAAGCGCATCGCCAGGTGTCGGCCTGGGGGTACGCATGGTTATGATCCGATTCCTTGAATGTCTAGATGCTCCAGCGGGTTCGTCCGTATTTTCGAAAGACAATTAATGATATTTAACCTGAATCGAAGATTCCTTCTCGTCGCAATCCCTATTCTTGTCCTGACGCTGACGGCCTGCGCCGGTCACATTAACAACCCCGAGGGCTGGTCTGGCGGCACTATTGACGGTGACACTCTTTACATAGGCACCCAGGCGGGCGACGTGCGCGCTCTGGATGTGGTTAACGGATTCACCAAGTGGCGTTTCGAGCTACAAGGCGATGACAAATCCAGAGGAGTCTATGGCGCGCCAGCGGTCACTGAAGATGCCATATATGTAGGGGGCTACGATAGCGTTCTATATGTGCTGTCTCATGGTGGCGATCTGATGTGGCAAGAGCCGGTCGGAGGATCTATAGTTGGCAGCCCAGTTATTGCCGATGGCATGATCCTTACAGGCGCCAGCGATAACGTTCTTCGGGCCATCGACGTAGAGGATAGGATAGAACGCTGGAGTTTCGAAACTGACAGCAGGATCTGGTCCACACCTGTAGTTGAAGGTGGCGTAGTTTACCTCACGTCCCTGGACAAGAAGGTCTACGCGCTCAAGCTGGAGGATGGGACAAAGCTGTGGGAGTACGAGACAGGCGGGGGAATCGCATCCACGCCCGTTGTTGATGGCGGTAGGGTCTACGTTGGCTCCTTTGATGGAGTGTTTTATGCCCTGAGCGCTGCGACAGGCGAAGTGCAATGGACCTTCGACGGCTCGGACAACTGGTATTGGGGCGAGGCTCTGGTCGGGGGTGACACCGTGTACGCGGGTTCACTGGATGGCCATCTGTACGCACTAGACAAGTCCACGGGCGGCCAGAAGTGGGCATTTGCCACTGCCGGTCCTATCGCCGGAAGACCTGTGATCGTCTTTGATATGATAGCCGTGCCCTCAGATGATGGGGGTCTGCACATGGTGAGACTGTCGGACGGTAAGGAAATCGGTTCCTGTAACGTGGGGTCGGAGCTTAGGTCCGCCCTAATAGTACGGGACGACGTAGTGTTCTTGAATGCCAAGGACAGCTCCATCCGCGCGTTGCGGATTAAGTCCAATGGCAACCCCGACGAAGAGTGGGTTCACATTGCAGATGAAGACGACCCAATCGACGTTGGAAGACCACCGGACTGCTAAGTCCTTTTAGAGATATATTTTGCAGATAATTATCGACATATGGAACATGTTGATCATCCAACCGATGATCAACAGCCTGGTGCTTCTTTACAGCATATTCTTCTTGAATTTCGGTCTGGCGATCATGGTTTTCACCATGATTATCCGCGCTGTCATGATCCCTCTGACGATTCGGCAGAGCCATTCGCTGAAGCGAATGTCCGATCTTCAGCCCAAGCTAAAGGCAATTCAAGAACTCTACGCGAAGGACCGGCAGAAGATCTCTTCGGCGACCATGAAGGTCTACAAAGAGAATGGGGTTAACCCAATTGGTTGCCTGGGGCCGCTGGTCATACAGTTCCCTATCTGGATCGGCCTCTTTCAGGCTATCAACCAGACGCTGCCATCTACGCCTGAAAGGCTAGTAGGCCTGTCTCAGCACTTATACTCTTGGCTGCCCAGGGTTAGCGAAGTTATACCTATAAATAACTCGTTCCTTTGGGTAGACTTATCGCTTCCAGATCCTACGCCTGTGATGCCCGTACTGGTGGGCATCTCCATGTGGCTCACGCAGAAGATGACCACAATGCCTTCCGCTGACCCAAGGCAGGCGCAGACGAATAAGATGATGTTGTGGATGATGCCGCTAATGTTCGGCTTCTTTACAACCACATTTCCCAGCGGGTTGGCGGTATACTGGATTGTCTCGAACGTAATAGGAATTATTATTCAGGGATTTGTTACCGGCTGGACGCCACTCACCGATTTGCTAAAATTCCGAGGCTTTGGCTCAAAAGGGGCTGCAGAGGAACCGCAAGCTGCCACCGCCTTAGAGATCTCTGAAGAGGAGACGTCGACCAATGAAGACGATCGAAACGACAGCGAGGAACCCCGAAGAGGCAATCAAAATCGCTCTAAAGGAACTAGACGTCGAACGCGCGGAAGTAGAAATAGACGTCGTTAGTCGTGGCAAGGCAGGAATACTTGGCATAGGCAGCGAGCCTGCCAAGGTTAGGGTCACAGTAATAGAGAAGCCGGACGATGTTGTTAAGGTAACAACAGAAATACTGGAAAACATCCTTGACGGCTTGGGCGTGGACGTTGCGCTGAACCTCAAGCAGGCACACAACGAAGACCTTGGCGGTCCCGAGTTCGAGATTGAGGGCGACGACTCTGGCCTGCTTATTGGCAGGCGGGGCGAGACCCTCAGGGCGCTTCAGTTCCTCGTAAAGTTCATTGTCAGCCGCAAGCTAGAGAGCCGGGCTAACATCTCCATAGACGTTGAAGGCTATCAGGCCCGCCGATACGACTCGCTGGCCAGTCTGGCTCAACGTGTTGCTCTGAGGGTTGCGAGTTCCGGAAGATCCATAACGCTTGAACCCATGCCACCCAATGAACGGCGCGCAGTCCACATGGCTCTTGCAGATCACGCTGGCGTTACCACGGAGAGTACCGGCATGGGTGACGCACGTCAGGTCATAGTTCAGCCAAAGTAGCTTCTTATGCTCAGTCGGCTAATTTAGATTTCGAGGTCAGAGTGCAGCCCGACTTTCTGACTATCGGCCATGTTCCCAAGGATTTGACACCTGACGGATTTACCTTGGGAGGCGCTGTTACTTACGGTGCCCTTGCGGCCAAACGGCTTGGCCTTTCTCCGGCGGTGGTGACCAGTGTTGGGCCGGATGTCGAACTATCGGATACTCTACCTGGCATTCCTGTGCACGTTGTGCCCTCTCCGCAGACCACTACCTTCCTGAACACCTACGTCTCGGGTCGCAGAACTCAATTCATTAAAGAGGTGGCTGGTCAGATAACTGCCTCTGATGTCCCCGATGAATGGCTGGCGGCTCCGCTGGTAATGTTGGGACCTCTGGCCCAGGAAGTGGACGCTGGTCTTGCCAGGCTCTTCCCTCAGTCTATCGTGGTGGCCTCAATTCAAGGCTGGCTCCGGCAGTGGGATCACGAGGGCAAGGTGAGCTCGTGTTCGTGGTCGGGAGAAGACGTATTGCCATATGTCGATGCCGCCATTCTTTCCATCGATGATATTGAGGATACTGCCGCGTTAAATGGGTGGAAGGACATGGCTTCCGTTCTGATATACACCCGGGGTCGTGAAGGAATTGATGTGCATTTCGAAGGTGCGTGGCATCACGTCAATGCGTACCCCGTGAAAGAGGTTGACGCCACTGGAGCTGGCGACGTATTTGCTGCTGCATACCTGGTGTGTTTTGCCGAAACTCGTGACGTATTGCTGTCGGTTGACTTCGCTTCGTGCGCGGCGAGCTTTTGCGTTGAAGTGCAGGGGACAGGAGGCATACCAACGCGCACAGAAGTTGAGGCGCGGATAGCTAATGTTGGAGACGGAGCGCCTTCAAGACAGCCTTAAGAAACGGAATTAAGAGGCGAATTTCAGTTTCCGGCTCTGCGCCCATAGCGTGAGCACAGGATAACAACTGCGGTAGCGTGAGTGAATGACAAGTTGCTTGCACCCGATGTATATAAAGGACATAATAGCCCCACGCAAAGACCCTTGGCCGCTGGCTTCAGTCCAGCCCGGATTCTCCTTATGACTACTCCAATCATTAAAATTAATCGCTTTGTCTGGCTTATTGCCGCTGTCTGTGCTGTCGGCATAGCGTTGTACATGTTACGGGGTGCCCTTTTTCCGTTCATCGTTGGCGGTGCACTGTCGTACATAATGCACCCGCTGGTCGCCTCGCTGGAAGGATATATGCCTGGGCGAGTCAGACGTCCCGTTCTTGCCCGTGTGCTCTCGATATTCATCGTCTTTGTTGGCATGGTCGGCGTCATAGCGGGGACACTTATTATCGTCCTTCCGCCACTGGTGAAACAGTTTGGGGAGTTCATAAACACTCTTCCGAACCTGATCTTTGATGCGCGAACTACGATTGAGAGCTGGAACAGCTTTATCGTCGATCGAGTTGACGAACAGATTCGCATTCAGATTCAGGTGGCAGTTCAGGAAGCCGGTGCGGTGCTGGTGGGCTCAGCGCAGAGCTTTGTAGTGAGGACAATTGGCGTCGTCTCCCGAGCGCTGACGGTTGTGATAGGTCTGGCATCGTTGCCGCTGTTTCTCTACTACGTTCTCAAGGACCGCGAGAAAATGGTGGACGGGCTGGTATTTGTATTCCCCCCAAGTTCAAGAACCCACGCCAGGAACATTATTACGCTTGTCAATCACGTTTTCAGTTCCTATGTGCGTGCTCAGCTCTTTTTGGGGCTGGTGGTCGGGGTCATGGTCTTCATTGGGCTGACCATACTCGATGTAGATTTCGCGATCATTTTGGCGGTGGCGGCTGGCGTATTTGAACTGGTTCCGATTATCGGCCCATGGCTGGGGGCAATTCCGGGTATTGTCGTAGTGTTGGCAACATCACCAGATAAGTTTTTCTGGGTGCTACTGGTCTATTTCGGCGTGCAGCTTCTGGAAAACTCACTCCTGGTGCCGCGTATCCAGAGTAGGGCTTTGAATGTTCATCCGGTAATGATCCTTGTTGTAATCATAGTAGGAAGCGAGGTCGCCGGACTGTGGGGCATAATACTGGGGCCGCCATTGGTGGTTGCAGGGAAAGAGGTCTTCCAGTATTTCGCAGAGGAGTGGCACCCGGCAGAGACGGAGTCAACGGACGGTGCCATAGTCAACGCAGACCTTGCTATGGCCTCAGAGCAGGGTGGCCCTGCGGCTCAGCAGGCCTCCAACGGACAAGACCAACTAGCTGATTCATCACTGGATGCCGACGAGGCCGAACGGCAGAGTTCCCAGTCGTAACTTTTTGCATCATCAAAGCTGTTCTGGTTTTTGGTTCGGTAGGTTACACCGCCTTAACCGGCACCTCATAATTACTGTAGGTACAAAGCGTGAATCCAGTGCCGATAAAACGATGTTTTGAAGGGTGACTTCTTGAGCAAATTTACAGCCGTGCTGTTTGATTACGACGACACGCTGGCAGCCACATATCCCCTTAGAGTACTTGCCGCTGAAAAGGCCGCCAAAGGTCTGTTGGCGCCAGATGTAGATATGGATCGGATGATGAGGGAGTGGGCTGGCAGGCCGCAGATGGAGATATTCAAGGACCTTGCCAAGGATGAAGATGTTGCCAAGGCGCTGTTCGATCGCTACACCACCGAGTATTGGCGGTTGTCTCCAACTCATGTGAAGCTATTCCCTGGTGTAAGCGATATGCTAGATACGTTGAGGTCGCAGGGTTTCAAGCTGGGTATCGTGACATCCAAGCCCAGGCTTCTCCACAATTCAGACGGCCCTTTTGGGGTTGAGGTAGAGCTTCAGCGTATGGACCTGATGAGCACCTTCGACGTAATCGTTGGCTGGGAAGACCCCGAAGAGCCGAAGCCCGCACCTGCACCAATCCTGTTTGCTTTGAATAAGTTGGGGCTGGAGCCAGCTGACGCCGTGATGGTGGGCGACAGCCATATCGACATTACCACTGCCAAGCGTGCTGGAACAGTGTCGATAGGCGCTACCTGGGGAACCCTAGCGCCGGACATGCTGGTGGAGGTGAGGCCTGACCACCTGATCGATACTCCTGACCAACTTCTGCCGCTATTGAGCTGATGCCAGTAACGGCGTCTGCTTTTATGATTATCCCTGTTTTGGCCGTTAATGAGCTCAAACTAAGGTGAGGTGAAAAGCTTTTGGCATTAGATGTAGTCCGCCTGTCCCTTGATGAGCACGTTGCGACTATCACATTGAACCGGCCGTCGTCTGGCAACGCTGTGGATGAGTCATTAGCGTTTGCGCTCACGGACGCCGTCAATGAAGTTTCGCAAAATGATGACGTGCGAGTTGTCGTGCTGACTGGTGAAGGCCCCCACTTTTGCCTCGGAACGGAGACCGCTGAAGGTTCAGGCCCTGCGATCTCTCCAGACGCCTTGGCGCTTTTCAGGGTGGCCAGCAGCGTCGCCAGCCCGAGTAAACCGGTCATTGCGGCCATCAACGGGGATGCCATGGACCAGGGCCTTGAGTTGGCTTTGGCTTGCGATATCCGGGTGGCATCAGAGGGCTCACATTTCGGGCTGACCCAGGTGCGAGCTGGCCTAACGCCATGGGACGGAGGAACGCAACGCCTGCCCAGGTTGGTGGGTCGGGGTATCGCCTTGGAAATGATCATGACCTCTCGAACTGTTGATGCAGAAGAGGCCCTGGCTATTGGCCTCGTTAACAGACTTGCGAAGGCCGAGGACGTTTTGGAATCTGCGACGGACTTAGCGCGGATCATAGCGGCTCACGGGCCTATCGCGGTAGGCTACCTCAAGGAGGCTGTTCTTAAAGGGATGGACATGACTCTGGAGCAGGGACTGCATTTGGAGGCTGACCTGAACCTTCTTCTTCAGACGACGACGGACCGCCAAGAGGGTATCCAGTCCTTCTTGCAGCGCCGGGGTCCTGATTACAGCGGGAAGTAATGTGACTGATCCAACAGTCCTCTACTCAAAACAAGATCACATTGCGCATGTTGTGCTAAATAGGCCCCGCGTTATCAACGCATATAATATTCAAATGCGAGACGATCTATTCGAATCGCTTTCTTCCGCGAAAGACGATACCGATGTTAGGACAATAGTCCTTAGCGGCTCAGGCGAACGTGGCTTTTGTGTGGGCGCTGATCTGACGGAGTTCGGAACTGCACCGTCGTTGGCCATAGCCCGCCAGGTGCGCTGGGAGCGCGACATATGGGGCCTGTTCCTGAGCATTCGCAAGCCTATGATTGCCGCGCTGCATGGGCACGTCATTGGCTCCGGAGTGGAGATGGCATGCCTGTGCGACGTGCGAATCGCGTCAGATGACGCTGTGTTCAGCATGCCGGAGGTGGCTTTGGCCATGGTGCCGGCGGCGGGTGGTACTCAGACGCTGTCTCGCGTGGTAGGCGCTGCGGTTGCTCTTGATCTCATCCTGACTAATCGGAAGGTGGCATCGGAGGAGGCGGTACAAGTGGGACTGGTGCATCAGGTAGTAGCCAAAGAAAACTTGATGGCCACAGCGAATTCTCTGGCGCTGGAGCTGGCCTCTCGCGATCCTATCGTCTTGTCGTCTGCAAAAACGGCTGTTGTGGATGGACTTGATTTGCACATTGACGACGGCCTTCGTCTTGAGGAAAGGCTGTTTAGGGTTAGTGGTTCTAGCGCCTAACATTTGACCTGGTGATCTAGTAAGGGGATGCATGTCGGACGGGACGGTTCTGGTTGTAGAGGACGAGGAGAACATCCTGGAGGCTCTGCGCTATAATTTGGAGCGCGACGGCTACGTTGTTTACACTGCGTCTGACGGTGAAGATGGGCTGAATCTCGCTCGGAGCAGCAAGCCCGACCTGGTCATTTTGGATGTAATGCTTCCCAAGATGGACGGTTTCGAAATATGCAAGATACTTCGGGGTGAAATGGACGTTCCCATAATAATGCTGACCGCTCGTGGCGAAGAGGTTGATCGCGTAGTGGGCCTGGAGCTAGGCGCAGACGACTACGTTACGAAGCCCTTCAGCATGCGGGAGTTCATGGTCAGAGTTCGCAACATGATCAGGCGGGGGAAGCTATCTTCTAAGTCACAGTTGGGTTTGCCTGACGGTGATGTCCTTGTGGCAGGCGATCTGGAAATGGACCTGGCCAGCCACATAGTTCGCCGAGATGGCACGACTGTCGACATGAAGCCCCGAGAGTATGACCTTCTGGCTTTGCTGGTCAAGAATTCAGGCAGGGTGTTCAGCCGAGACCAACTCCTTCAGCAGCTTTGGAGTCAAGATTACTATGGCGATCGCCGCACAGTAGACGTACACGTTCGCTGGCTTCGAGAGAAGATCGAGAAGAATCCGAGCAAGCCTGAACGGATCGTCACGGTGCGCGGAGTCGGTTACAGGTTCGACGGATGAGACTACCTCGTTCTTTACATTGGCGCATCTCTCTTGCCTACACGGCTCTGATTTTTGTCACTATGGGTGTGGTTAGCATCTATCTCGTAAATTTCATTCGCGACGCCTTTTTGGCTGATCTGAATGGAAGGCTTCAAGAAGAAATTGGGCTAGTAGTAGTGTCGTCGTCTGATTTCTTCCTGGCTGAGATAGATGTCGATGGGCTGCAAAAAGAGATAGATGAGATGGCTAGGATCATTGACGCCCGGGTGACGATCGTGGATGTCGACGGCCTGGTGCTGGTGGATACTGCCGTTCAAGCAGAGGTTGATCGGAATCTTCGAAACCGTGAGGAGATCAGGCAGGCGCTAGCCACAGGCGCTGGCGCTGATCGACGTGTTGACCCTTCGTATGGGGGTGACGTCATGTATCAGGCCATAGCCATTCAAGTTCAAGGGGAGATCGTGGGGGTTGCCCGGGTAGGCGTGCCCACTTCACAATTGGAGTCCAACCTTAGCCAGATCATCTCCACCATCGGCCTTTCTGCACTGATAGTCGCGGTGCTTTCGGTAGGGCTGGGCTACCTTCTATTTCGACGGACGTCCCGTTCCGTGCAGCTGGTTGCGGAGGGCGCGAGGAGGCTGGCTGAAGGAGACCTGGAACAGCGAGTTCAGGCGACTTCAACCGACGATGAGACAAGGGAATTGGCAGATGCCTTTAACGGAATGGCTAGCACGATTCGTAGCGTCGTAGGCGACCTATCCAGCGAACGAAATAAGCTGACAGCCGTGTTGGATACTATGGCAGATGGAGTGGTCGTGCTGGAAGCTGGTAGCGAGGTCAGCCTCATCAACCGGGCTGCAGAACGACTTCTCGACGTGAGAGCTGAGGACGCCGTCGGTAACCGTCTGGTGGAGGTGGTCAGGGACCACGAGATTCAACAGGCGGTCCAGCAGTCGCTAGAAACGGGCCAGATTTGGCAGATCGAGGTTGAACTGCTCCCCAGCCGGGCCTTTCTCAGCGCTATTGCAACTCCTCTTGGCGAACTTGATGGATCGGCGGATGCTGCCAGTGTGCTTTTGACGCTCCACGACCTCACTCGCATGATGCAGGTTGAAACTACGAGGAAGGAGTTCGTGAGCAATGTCTCGCACGAGCTTCGCAACCCTTTGGCGTCCATCAAGGCGATGGTAGAGACCATTGAGGATGGCGCTATCGACGAACGAAGCGTAGCCATGGACTTCCTGCGGCGAATAAACCGCGATGTGGACCGGATGAACGGTATCGTGAATGACCTTCTAGAGCTCTCCCACCTTGAGAGCGGGTACGTTCCGATGCACCTGGTTCCTGTTCACCTGGGTCCTCTGGTCGAAGAGGTTGTTGAGGATTTCCAGCGTTCAGTTGCCGATAAGAACTTGGTCCTGGTTTCGGAAATCCCAGAGACGCTGTCCACAGTAACGGGTGAAACCGGAAGGCTCAGGCAGGTGCTGGTAAATCTTATCGAAAATGCCATCAGGTACACATCTGAGGGTCAGATTACCGTATCTGTTTCGGATGAGGACCAGTTCCAAAGGGTGAAGGTCATCGATACAGGCGTGGGCATGCCACGAGAGCATCTGGCTCACGTCTTCGAGAGGTTCTACAAGGTCGAACGCTCGAGAAGAGACGACGGCACAGGCCTTGGTTTGGCCATCGTTAAGCATATTGTGCAGGCCCACGGAGGCGACGTCAGCGTCGAGAGCGAAGAGGGCGTGGGCAGTACCTTCGAGTTCACCATTCCTCAAAGGTAATATTTTCTCTCCAAATTCACCCTCTATCTAACCTCGTCCCCACGGCCCGTATAAGCTCATGTATATGTGCGGCCGTTGCTTTGCTAAATACGCAGTTAACTCCTCTTGTAGCCTTTGTTAACCTGACGTTAACATTGTGTTCAAAGGGTATTAATCAATGGCGTTTACACTCCAAGGTAGTTATGGTTGCGACATTTATGCCCTCTGTTCTGCTTGGTCTGCTAGATAAGATTTCGACCCGAACTGCGCTGGTAGCACTTCCCTTGGTAGTTCTGGTGTTCGGCATAGCATGCATTGGCCCGGCCAGTGAGATTCCCGCCAGGGCATCTGCCACTGATGTAGGCGGCGATATAGAGGTGGATGGCTCCAGCACCGTGTTTCCCATAACGGAGGCCGTTGCTGAGGAGTTTCGCAAGACGTTCCCGGATGTGAAGGTTAACGTCGGCGTCTCGGGCACGGGTGGCGGATTCAAGCGGTTTATTGCGGGCGAGACGGACATTAATAACGCGTCGAGGCCAATTAAAGATTCGGAAGCAGAAACGGCGACGGCCAACGGCGTTGAGTACCTTGAATTAGAGATCGCCATCGATGGACTCTCCGTAATGGTCAATCCCGAGAACGAGTTTGTTGACTGCCTCACGGTGCAGCAACTAAAGGATATTTGGGAACCGTCCAGCTCTGTAGATTCCTGGAATGACGTTAATCCTGTGTGGCCGGATACGGAGCTTAGGCTTTACGGTCCGGGGACGGACTCCGGCACCTTTGATTACTTTACTGAGGTGATCGTGGAAGAGGCACAGGCCAGTCGTCCGGATTATACGGCTAGCGAAGACGATAACGTCTTGGTACAGGGCATTGGTGGCGACCGCAATGCGTTGGGTTACCTCGGATACGCCTATTACGCGGAAAATAAGGACAACCTGAAGTTGGTGTCGGTGGACGGAGGGGATGGCTGCGTATTGCCATCCGAAACGACGATACAAGACGGATCCTACCAGCCTCTGGCCCGGTCCCTACTGATATACGTTAACAAGGCCAGATTGACGAGGCCTGAGGTCAAAGGATTTCTGGAGTTCTATATGGGAAACGGCGGCGAGTTGGCTGTGGAAGTAGGCTACGTCGCGTTGCCCCGAGAAGTTTATCTGGGAAACAAAGCACTGTTGCAGTAGGCCCTCTGAAGAGGTAATGAGTTCTTGACCCCAATCTGGATATCGGCCGTTTGAGGATGGAAAGCATTCAGAACACTAATCAGGCCCCCACAGTCTTCAGGCGCAGGCGTAGCGCAGCCATAGAATCCAAGGTAATCAAGTGGGTCCTATTTGGTTGCGCCTTAATTTCTGTCCTTACTACAGTCGGCATAGTATTTAGCCTTTTTTCCCAGGCAGCGAGCTTTTTCTTTGAAGTCTCCATTTGGGATTTCCTGACTGGCACGCGCTGGACTCCCATCTTGAAGCCCCAGGCTTTTGGTGTGCTCCCTCTTGTGGCCGGCACCCTGCTGGTGGCGGGCATCGCGGCGGCGGTAGCGCTTCCCACAGGCCTGTCCACGGCGATTTTCCTTGCAGAGTACGCCCCTGGAAAGGTGAGGCGTATCGTCAAGCCGACGCTGGAGGTACTGGCCGGCGTTCCCACAGTTGTCTACGGGTATTTCGCCTTAACCTTTGTGACGCCGATCCTGAAGGGAATCTTTCCTGACATGCTGGTCTTCAACGCGCTGAGTGCGGGCTTAGTGATGGGAATCATGATCATTCCCATGGTCTCATCGCTGAGCGAAGACGCCATGGTGGCGGTACCTCGCTCTCTGAGAAACGCTGCTTTTGCCCTTGGTGCGACTCGCTTTGAGGTCAGCTTGCGAGTTGTGGTTCCCGCGGCGCTGTCCGGCATCGTTGCCTCGTTCATTCTGGCCATCTCCAGGGCAATTGGCGAGACAATGTTAGTCACCATAGCCGCTGGCGCCACACCCAAGCTCACAGCCAATCCTCTAGAGAGCATCCAGACCATGACGGCGTTCATAGTTCAGTTGAGTTTGGGTGAGGTTCCTCACGAGTCGCTGGAGTTCGACACCATATTCGCTGTAGGCTCTCTGCTCTTCCTTATGACCCTGGCAATGAACCTGTTGGGTTTCTGGGTGGTACGGCGCTGGAGGCAGACCTATTGATTTTTTTGAATTGTTGGCGAGGCGTAATTGCTATAGCTGAGCAAAGTGGGGCGGCGTAATGCAGACTACTTCGCAGTTTAACCAGAGGTTGGCTTTCAGAGAAGCCATAGGCAAGGTCCTGTACTTTGTCTTTCTTTCGGCCGTGCTTGTGGGCATTATAGGGCTGGTCGTTTTGCTGGCACAGATACTTGTTCAAGGCGTTCCTTGGCTTAGCTGGCACTTCCTTTCAGATTACCCGTCAAGGCATGCGGAGGAGGCCGGGCTGCTGTCGGCGCTGGCTGGCACCATCTGGCTGATGGTTCTAACTGCTGCCCTGACTGTGCCCATTGGCGTAGGAGCTGCCATCTACCTGGAGGAGTACGCTCCTCGAAATTGGATCACGAACATCATCGAGATCAATCTTTCCAATCTGGCCGGAGTGCCGTCCATAGTTTATGGGCTGCTGGGTCTGGCTGTATTCGTTCAGTTTTTTGGACTGGCGGTCCTAGTGGACTTCGAAATCCTCGGAGTCGACGTATACATGAGATTCACTGGCTTCGGGCGGACCCTGTTGGCGGCTGCTATGACGCTGGCCCTTCTGGTGCTACCCATCGTCATTCTGGCTTCCCGAGAGGCGATTCGCACTGTGCCAAATAGCCATCGGCAGGCTGCATTTGCGCTGGGAGCGGACAAGTGGCAGGTCATTCGCGGAGTGGTGCTACCGTCGGCGATTCCTGGCATCTTGACGGGCACCATACTAGCCATGTCCCGCGCAATAGGCGAAGCGGCTCCTATCATTGCCATTGGCGCATTGGTTTACGTGACGTTTATTCCCACGAGTCCCCTGGACGGGTACACAGCGTTGCCGCTCCAGATATTCAACTGGGTGTCGCGCCCTCAAGATGAGTTCCGCGGGCTTGCGGCGGCGGGCATCATCGTGTTGCTTGTAATACTTCTTAGTATGAACGCTGGGGCAATACTACTTAGAGATCGCTATCAGGTGAAGGCCGATGACTAACAGCAAATCAGACGTTGTGCTAAGCACGAAAGACCTTTACGTACACTACGGGGACTTTCTGGCGCTCAAGGACGTAAAACTGGACATCAAGCGGTACGGAATCACGGCCTTTATTGGCCCTTCCGGCTGCGGCAAGAGCACGCTGCTGAGGTGCTTTAACCGCATGAACGATCTGGTGCAGGACGCTCGCATTGAGGGCGAGATCATGTTCGACGGGTACAACCTCTACTCGCCTGATGTGAACCCGACGGAGATTCGATCTCGCATTGGGATGGTGTTCCAGCGGCCTAACCCCTTTCCCAAATCCATCTATGCGAATGTTGCATTCGGCCTTCGCATTAACGGCTACACCGGGGACATGGATGAGGCGGTGGAGAGATCACTGAAGCAGGCGGCACTGTGGGAGGAGGTCAAGGACCGCCTCGGTCGCAGCGCCCTGACACTGTCCGGAGGCCAGCAGCAGAGGCTGTGTATCGCCCGAGCGCTGGCGGTGCAGCCCGAGGTCATTCTCATGGACGAACCAGCTTCGGCTTTGGACCCTATCGGCACACTGGCCATCGAGGAGTTGATACGAGAACTTAGCAGCGATTACACCATACTAATAGTCACGCACAACATGCAGCAGGCTGCCCGGGTTTCCGACGAAACGGCTTTCCTCATGGTCGACAGCGAACGCGCCGGTTATCTGGTAGAATTCGATTCAACCGGACAAATTTTCACCAACCCCAGCGACGAACGGACTGAAGCCTATATAACCGGTAGGTTCAGCTAACCTCAGGCACATTACTACTTGTTCCGGCTTCAAGATTAGGAGTACTCATCATGCCAAGAACAGACTTCGACAGAGACCTAAGGATGCTGCAAGATGAGTTGCTGCTCCAGGGAAGCATGGTCGAGAAGGCCATTGCCAAGTCCGTGGACGCGCTAAAGAGCCGTAATGCTGAGGTTGCTCAAGAGGTCATCGACGAGGATGACATCATCGACCTTAAGCGTTTCGAAATCGAGGAACGCTGTATTGATCTGATTGCCACACAGCAGCCTTTGGCTGGCGATCTCCGAATTCTGATTACAGTTCTACACGTTACGGGTGAGCTAGAGCGCATAGGTGACTATGCCGAGGGTATCGCCAAGATCAGCCTCATGATGGGCACAGAGCCTCCCCTAAAACCCCTGATCGACATACCTCTGATGGCTGAGAAGTCCAGAGACATGCTTCGCCGCAGCTTGGACGCTCTGGTTAATCGTGATGTCGTTGCCTCGATGGTCATCATGAACCAGGACGACGAGATCGATGACCTATATGAGCAGGTCTTCCAGGAGTTGCTGACATACATGATGGCTGATTCGGATGCCGTAAAGCGGGCCACGCACCTGCTTTGGGTTGCGCACGACCTGGAACGCATCGCCGATCGCACCACGAACATTGCCGAGCGGGTGGTTTACCTGGTCACAGGCAAGCTTGTTGAGGCAGGCGCTTCAGCAGACTAGTCTTCCTCTAAGGCCGTTCGAATATCAGTTGGCATGGGGTAATTCTGACTTAGCTACTGTTCCGAACCTGCTAAAACCAACTTATTGATGACAGTTGACCTGCAACAGTGGCATTCGTAAGCAAGACGCATTGCGGCACGTACTATTCGACTCCAATATTCAGCTTTTATGACAAGGCATGCGGAATGGCCTATAATGCGTTTCGCTTAATTCCAATATTGCGGTGAAGCCTATTTCCTCCGACAATTCCATGGCCCTTGAGGGCATAAGAGTCCTGGATTTCTCCCGTATTTGGGCCGGCCCGCACGCCACAAAGCTACTGGCTGACATGGGTGCAGAAGTCATCAAAGTGGAGTCTACCAAGGCTTGGGACCCACATCGCATCATACTGGGTTCTGGCAATTTGCCCGATGGCGAAAGAGGCGAAGACTACTGGAATCGTAGCGGCTGGTTCAACACACTGCACATGAGCAAATATGGCGTCACTGCGGAGATGCGACACGCCAAAGGCAAGGCTCTTCTGGAGGAGCTGGTCAGCATAAGTGACGTTGTTATCGAGAACTTCAGGGCAGGCCTGATGGAGCGTCGTGGCCTTGGTTATGAGGTGCTCAGAAAGATTCGGCCAGACCTGATAATGGTGTCTATGCCAGCCTTTGGGAACACGGGGCCCTGGAAGGATTTCATTCAGTATGGCATCGGACAGGAACAACTGGGCGGCATTGCTTCCATGAACGGATACATGGACGACCCATCCCCAGTGAAGTCCGGTGTTAATTTCGGCGACCCTATTAGCGGCGCCCACGCGGCTAGCGCTGTGATGTCTGCGCTCTATCGTAGGCGACGCACCGGCCAGGGTATGTTCATCGACCTGTCACAGCTGGAGTCTTCCATCATGACGATAGGTGAGCACCTGCTGGGCTTTCAGATGAGTGGCAACAACCCAGGCAATCGAGGCAACCGGCACCCGGTTTACGCTCCGCATGGCGTTTATGGCTGTGCTGGAGATGACGAATGGGTGACGATAGCGGTAAGTTCGGACGCCGAATGGCAGTCGTTATGCAGCGTCATGGGGAAGCCTGAGCTGGCAGATGACTCCCGGTTCATGGACATCCTGGGCAGGCACAAACATCATGACGAAATCGACGAGGCCATCTCAGAGTGGACACAGGACAAGGATTCCACTGAGGTAATGAATGATTTGCAAAGCAGGGGCGTTGCGGCCACGCCTGTCTTAAAGGGCGGGGGAATATTTAACGACCCCCATGTGCAGGACCGAGGCGTGCTGGAGTTCGTCGATCATCCGGCGTGCGGCCCGTACTTCATGCCGGGTATGTCCTGGAAAATGTCGAAGACACCAGGCAAGGTGCGTTGGCCTGCCCCTATGTTGGGAGAGCACAATAGCCGCATATTCGGGGAGCTATTGGGAATGCCGGAAGCTGATGTCGCCGACCTAGTCACTGAGGGCGTTAGCGGGACCTCCCCTGAGGTTGGTGACTGATTTTAAGTTTTCGCCGGACGCACTAAAACAAAAGGCGACATATTTAACACTTGTTTCGCTGAAGTTCAGACGTCCAGAATGCTGGTTACCGGCTTGATTACGGCATAATGCACTTGACCGGGCTGGCCATTGTTCAAAAAAACCAGGTCTGATATACTTATTCCGCTTGTCGGCCAGACTGTGCGAGGGGTCGTATACGAGCCTGTACGAACGGACGTTTACCCGTTTTCGGATCGCGCGGATGCTGGGATTCTATCTCCGATGTTCCCGATTTGAATTCACTGTTCGAGTTGGGCGTGGGAATCTCTCCCTGCTGGCAAACAAATATAAGTAAATAACGGCTTATGCCGCAAAGATATATTGGTAAATGAAAGGAGGTGGGCCATTGCATTGGATTGATTACGCAAGCCCCCATTCGGTGAGGGAAGCAGTAGACCTGCTGAACGAGGCAGGTGCAGGCGCTCGGCCTATGGCCGGCGGAACGGACGTTTTGGTACAGCTGAGGGCTAATGCTCTTCCAGGCGTCGAATTAGTTGTGGACATCAAGAATGTTCCCGAATTGAATGAAATAACCATGGATCCTGAGTTGGGTCTGACGCTGGGCGCTGCAGTACCCTGCTACAAGATCTACGGAAACCAGGCAATCAAGCGTGCCTACCCGGGCCTCATAGATGCCGCTTCACTAATCGGTGGCACACAGATACAGGGAAGGGCGTCCTTGGGCGGCAACCTCTGTAACGCGGCCCCTAGTGGAGACTCCATACCTGTAATGATCGCATTGAGTGGTGTAGCACGTATCGCCGGACCTAACGGCGAGCGCGAAGTACCATTAGAAGATTTCTGCACTGGCGTTCGCCAGACTGTATTGCAGCAGGGCGAGATTCTCGTTGCTCTGCATTTCCCAGCCCCTCAGGCCAATGCGGGCGCCAACTACATGCGGTTCATCCCAAGAAACGAAATGGACATCGCGGTAGCCGGCGTTGGTAGCTCCGTAGTACTGGAGAACGGCAACATCAAGTCGGCCAGGGTGTCGCTTGCGTCTGTTGCACCCACGCCTCTGTATGTCAAAGAGATTGGCGACGCCATCGCAGGTAAGCCTGCTAACGAAGAGACCCTTCAAATAGCTGGCCAGATTGCCAAAGATGCAGCGAAGCCCATTACGGACATGCGCGGCACAATTGAGTACCGGAGGCACCTCTGTGATGTGCTGACCCGACGTTCACTTCAGATAGCTATCGATCGAGCCAAGGAGAGTTAATAGATGCCGGCCAAGACATATGTACAGACCATAATCAATGGTGAGCATGTCGACTTCCTTTGCGAGCCACGCCAGAGTCTTCTGGAGTGCCTTCGTGACGTGATCGGACTCACCGGGACTAAAGAAGGCTGCAACGACGGCAACTGCGGCGCTTGCACGGTATCAATGGACGGTCGAATTGTGACTTCCTGTCTGGTGCTAGGCGTTGAAGCCGAGGGCAAAGAGATTACCACAATCGAAGGTATCGCCAACGGTAGTGAGTTGCATCAGGTACAGCAGTCATTCCTTGAAAACGCGGCTTTACAGTGCGGAATATGCACACCTGGATTCATAGTTTCCTCCGTTGCGTTGTTGGAACAAATTCCTCATCCTTCGGAGCACCAGATTCGCTTCTGGCTGGCAAATAACCTTTGCCGGTGCACGGGATACGACAAGATCGTACGAGCGGTGCAGGATGCTGCAACAAAGATGTAGGGAGAGGTTCGCATGACCACAACCAACTATGAGCGAAATATGGTCCTGTCCAGCGTCGACTACAAAGTCGTTGGAACCCGCCCCATTCGCCCTGATGGGGCGGATAAAGTTACTGGCCGGGCACTGTACGGTGCCGATTTTGACACTTCGGGCCTGCTGCACGGCCATGTGTTGAGGAGTCCTCACGCCCACGCCAGGATAAAGTCAATCGACACCAGCAAGGCAGAAGCCCTGCAGGGTGTCTTGGCAGTGGTTACCAGCAAAGACTTGCCTCATGAAGCGGACGAAAGCGACGCCACTAAGTACTCTCGCGACAACATGCTTGCTAGTGACAAGGTGTTATACAAAGGACACGCGATTGCGGCCGTTGCAGCTTCGAACCCTCATGTCGCCGAGGAGGCAGTCGGTCTAATAGAAATCGAATACGAGATATTACCTTCGGTCATGACGGCCCCAAATGGAATGAAGGCCGACGCTCCTATTCTCTTGGAGAATTTGAGGACCGAGGAGCTCGGTGAAAAAACAGATAAGGTCAGCAATGTTGCCCAACACTTCCAACACGTCAAAGGTGACATAGATGTTGGATTCGCCGACGCTGATGTGGTGGTGGAGCGCGAATACAATACGGCAACTGTGCATCAGGGATACATAGAGCCTCACGCCGCAACCGCGCTTTGGAATAACGACGGTCGCCTTCACATTTGGTGTAGCACTCAGGGCTCGTTTGCGGCTCGGGACGCTCTTGCAGGAATATTAGCCATTCCAGTTTCGCAGATTAGAGTAACGCCTTTGGAAATCGGTGGCGGTTTCGGCGGGAAGATTCCCGTATACGTTGAGCCGATTGCCGCTCTACTTTCTAAAAAGAGTGGACACGCCGTAAAAGTGGTAATGAGTCGTGCGGACGTCTTCGAGTCCACGGGCCCTACCAGCGGCTCAAACATTAGGATCAAGGTCGGTGCCAAGAACGATGGCAAGATAACAGCACTACAGGGGTACCTCGCTTTTGAGGCCGGGGGATATCCTGGCTCTCCAGTGGGAGCAGGTGCCATTTGCATTTTTGCAGCCTACGATGTGGATAACGTTCTCATCGATGGTTATGACGTAGTGGTCAACAAGCCCAAGTCTGCCCCTTACCGGGCCCCGGGCGCACCTAACGCTGCATTTGCGTGTGAACAGGCCATTGATGAGTTGGCTGGCAAGTTGGGTATGGATCCGATAGACCTCCGACTGAAAAACGCGGCAGTAGAGGGTACACGCCGACCGGATGGTCCTGCCTTCCCGAGAATTGGCTGCATCGAAGTCTTGGAGGCTATGAAGAGCCATCCTCATTATAGCGCTCCTCTTGGGCCTAACCAGGGCCGTGGAGTAGCGATTGGGTACTGGTTCAACATAGGTTTCCAGTCCAGCGTTAACATCAACGTAAACTCGGACGGGACGATTAGCCTTATTGAGGGTTCCACCGACATCGGCGGCACGCGAGCCTCCATATCCATGCAGGCTGCTGAGGTACTGGGTATTCCAATGGAGGACGTTAGGCCCTCTATCGTAGACACTGATTCGATCGGATTCACAGGCGTTACTGGCGGAAGCCGGACTACGTACGCCACCGGGTGGGTTGCGTACGAGGCTGCTCAGGATGTGGCGCGCCAGATGGTCGAAAGGGCCGCCGCAATTTGGGATGTCGAGGCCGACGGTATTGAGTTGAAGGACGGGGTCTTTCAGTCGAAGACGGACCCTGAATTAAAGATGACGTTCAAGGAATTGGCTGGCCAGATAGAAGGTGGCGGAACCGTTGTCGGCAGGGCTAGCATGAATACAGGTGGTTTGGGTGCTGGCGGAGGGTCTTTCGCAGGCAACATCGTCGACGTAGAGGTTGACCCGGATACCGGCAAGACGCTTGTGACGCGCATGACTGCCATTCAGGACGCAGGCAAGGCCATTCACCCCAGTTATGTGGAGGGCCAGATGCAGGGCGGCAGTGTGCAGGGCATTGGTTGGGCACTCAACGAAGAGTACTACATGCGGGAAGATGGCTCCATGGCGAATACCTCCCTGCTGGACTACCGTATGCCTACCAGCCTGGACATACCGATGATAGACACGGTCATCGTGGAGGTCGCAAGTTCGGATCATCCATATGGTGTACGTGGCGTAGGTGAGGCCAATATCGTGCCTCCAACGCCGGCAATTGCCAACGCAGTCCACAACGCGACGGGAAATCGAATGGCTAATCTGCCAATCAATTCCATCGCCATAATGGAAGCCAAGTGGAAGAAGCAAGGAAGCTAAGTTTTTAGTATCAGGGACTGACGCTATTATGGACGTCAGTCTCTGATGCGTACCAGAGGTGAGGATGGCCACCGTATTCATACCCTCTCTAATGCAGGGTCTTACTGAAGGCAAGCACAGGGTGGAGATCGAGGGAGCTACTGTTCGACAGATCATCAATAATCTGGAGACGGCGTTTCCTGGGATGAAAGAACGGCTGATGGATGAGGGAGAGATCAAGCCCAACATATCCGTGGCTGTTGATGGGGAAGTGACGACCCTGGGCATGCTGGAGAAGGTGGGCGAAGTCAGCGAAGTCCACTTCTTGCCAGCAATTGGTGGTGGTGCACTGTGACGATAGGGAACCAGCAGTAACACGACATTTATAGTAGGGCCGACGCTTCAAATGGGCGTCGGCCCGTACTGTTTTATCGATAGCATTTAAACGCCACAGGAGGTGACTGATGGCTAATAAAGAGATCAAGGGCGTAGTCATACCAATAATGACGCCGCTGAAACCCGACGAGACGGTGGACGTGCCTTCGTTGCGCCGACTTACGAACTACCTGATCGACAACGGAGTGCACGGTATCTGGGCTGCCGGCACCACCGGTGAGTTCGCGAACCTTTCTGACAAAGAGAGGTTGATCAGTGTTGAGACTGTGGTGAATGAAGTGGCTGGTCGAGTGCCTGTCATCGGCAACGTATCCTGCGCGAGCACCCAGCTCTCCATCAACATGGCGCTGGAAGTCCAGGAGATGGGTCTTGATGGCATAGCCGTGACGCCTCCTTATTACTACCCGAATGCACAGGACGAGGTTCTGGACCACTATCGGCACATTCGCAGCCGAGTGGGCGCTCCTCTGTGGGTCTACAACATTCCGCAGACCGTGAAGACGGCTGTAGCTCCGAGCACTGTGGCGACGCTGGCCAGCGAGGGTGCTGTTGTCGGCATCAAGGACAGCTCTGGCGCAGGTGAGCTCCTGGCCGAGCTGAACGTGCTCTGCCAGCAGGGCGGACTTTCGCTAATGCGATTCCTGGGAACGTCGTATCGTATGGCCGTTGCTGATGGCGTGGGTGTGCATGGCGTAATTCCAGGCATCGGCAACCTGATTCCTGCCATCTCAGTCGAATGCTGGCACGCCGGTCAGTCGGGCGATGCGGAGGCGGCCAAGGTTGCTAATGCCAAATTGTTGACCTTCATGAAGCTGGGTAATCTGGCCAAGGGCGGCGGCCCCAACGCTGCTGCTTTCGGTGGCATGAAGGCCGCGCTGAAGATCATGGGCGTTATCGACGACGATACGCTGTCCCGCCCCTTCCGAGCCTTAACATCAGAGGAGAAGGCAGGCATTCCGCCAATCCTCAAGGAGCTTGGCCTAGGTTAGTTTTGGATCTTAATTGAATACAAGAGCCCTGCCTCAGTATGAGGCAGGGCTCTTGTATTTGTAAGGACTAATGTTCGGAATGTGTGTTAATGTTGATTCAACGGAGTATGAAAAGGAGAACACATTAATGGCTACCGAAACTCTCGCGCAAGTTCTTACTAGGTTGGACAACACTGCCGAGCAGGTTGCTGAGCATGTCTTTGCTGGGGAAATTCGGAAAGCGGTAAACGCCTCGTCCGACAGGATCGTTCATACGCTGATTTGTTTGGGAACGGTTAGGCACGCGGACGAAGAATCGACCCTATGACTGAACCACAAACCCAATTCGTAGATATTTCAGACGCCCGGTTGGCGTACGTGGACTGGGGCGACAACGGCCCGCCGCTGCTTTTGCTGCATGGCGACCTGCGCACCGGCCGCAGCTTCGATGGGGTCGCGCGAGACCTATATGAAAACTTTCATGTGGTGTCGCTGGACGCACGCGGGCATGGTGACAGCGACTGGACTCCGCGGGGTTACCGCTTTGATGAGCGAGTTGAGGACCTGAAGGCCTTCTGTGACGCTCTGAGCCTGACGGATATTATCGGCGCAGGCCACTCCACAGGCGGCGTTGTGATGGTGCTGGCTGCCGACAAGTACCCTGGTTTGTTCAGTCGGTTAGCCTTAATGGAGCCGATGGTAATTGTGGACGAACCATTCCAAAGGATGGTTACCAAGCGCATAGACTTCGACCGCACGACGTGGAAGAGTCGCGAAGAGGTGTTCGAATACCTGAGCAAGCATCACTCGGCTGGCCGCTGGCGCGCCGATGTTATTAGGGACGTCGCGGCCCATGAGTCCTACCAGCGCGAGGACGGCCTGTTCGATATGAAATGGTCTTCCAACTCCTTCAACTGGCCGGATCGCGACGGGGATTACTTCGACCTCAAGCCTATTTTTGACAGGCTAGGCATACCGATTCTGTCTATCAGCAGTACCAATCACAAGTCCAAGTTCCCTAATCAGCATATGGTCCAGGACGGCGTGCTGGGCTTGCACAAGCTGACCATCGAGAACAGCGACCACAATATGTACATGGAGCGACCTGACGCCATCGCGCAGGCGGTGGCAGATTTCGCAGCGGGAAAAGAGATTCCTGCCGCCGTGTAACTCTGATCTTTCGCCGTTTAGCTAGGCCGACCTAGTACCGGTGTTATGGGGTCGTTGAAGCCCCAGCCGGTGTGCTCGCCCGGCGGCACCAGCCTGTCGATATCTTTCAGCGCCTCGTCATCGATGTCCCAACCGAGGCAACCGAGATTGTCTACGAACTGCTCCATGGTGCGCGGGCCCACGATCACCGACGTGATTATGGGATTGGCTAATATCCAGTTCAGGGCGAACTGCGACATGGGCTTGCCGTGGCGCTCTGCAAGAGGGTTGAGCTTCATGGCGACGTTGAGGCTCTCGTCTCGCAACTCCGTTTCGATGATGCGCGAGTCGCCTCGAGCCGCCCGGGAGCCTTCTGGCAGTTCCTGATTCAGCTGGTACTTGCCTGTGAGCACGCCTCTGGCCAGCGGGCTGTAGACCATCATCCCGACGCCGTGCTCCTGACAGAAAGGCAACTGCTCCAGCTCGATGTCGCGGTTCACGATGTTGTAAAGCTGCTGGCCGCACATCACAGGGGCCAGGTTTCGCTGGTCGGCAATCCACAGCGCGGAGCACATCTGCCAGGCGTAGTGATTGGACATGCCAACGTAACGCACCTTGCCCCGCTTGACCAGATCGCCCATGGCCTCGATGGTCTCGTTTAGCGGCGTGGAGTAGTCCGGCCTGTGCAGCATGTAGATGTCGATGTAGTCGGTCTTCAGGCGGCGTAGGCTGTTGTCCACCTCGCTCATGATGTGTGCGCGGCTCAGTCCTCCGCCATTGGGCCAGTCCCCCATGTTTGCAGCCACTTTCGTGACCAGGACCGTCTTGTGACGCTTGCCTTCCAGGGCTTTGCCGACGATCTCTTCGGACGCGCCGCCGTTGTAGCCGTTGGCTGTATCGATAAAGTTGATGCCATCGTCCAGCGCCCGGTCAATGATGTGTATCGAGTCTTCCCTGCTGGTTGCGCCGCCGAACATCATTGCGCCCAGGCACAGTCGGGATACTTTGACGCCGGAGCGTCCTACGTTTGTGTATTCCATTAAGGGGGATTCTCTCCTGATTAATTCATTATAGATTCTGCTAGGTTCGTTCTTAAATGACCTTGTAACCGCCTGTCGTCACAGCCAGGCTGTTCTCGTCCCAGGGGTGCTCGCGGGCTACATCTTCGTTGAGGTCTGCGCCCCAGCCGGGAACTGTAGGGATCGTCATGTAGCCGTCGATAATCTCAGGCTGCGCCGTGGTGAGGTCGTCTTTCCAGGGCACGTCGTCGATGTCGATCTCCATGATGCGCACGTTGGCCAGCGACGCGCACAGGTTTGCGCTTATGAAGCTGGATAGGTGGCTGTAGTAGTTGTGAGGCGCGACGTTGTGCTGGTATACCTCGGCCAGATCACCTATCTTTTTGGACTGACTGAAGCCGTTCCAGGGCACGTCGATCATGAACATGTCGGCTGAGTGGTTCTCGAAGTAGGGGATGTAATCCCGCATATAAAATAGGTTCTCGCCGGTGCAGATCCTGGTGGTGGTGGAGTCCTTGATCTGGCGCAGGCTCATGTGATCGTACATGTCGATCTCCAGCCACAGCATGTCGAACTGCTCAAGAACCTTGGCGATTCGCAGGGCAGATTCGGTCTTGAAGTGGAAGTTCAGGTCCAGGTTCAGATCGATGTCGTCGCCCACAGCGTCGCGGAAGGTGCCGATGAGTTTCTCAATGTGGGGAATGAGCCACTTGGGTGCCCACTGGTCCGTTGTTCCGACGCCGCCTGTGAAGCCGCCGCCGAAGGTCGCGCCCTGACCCGGTAGGATGATGTTGGTCTTCAGCGCAGTAAAGCCGCGCGCCTTGACCTCCTTGCCTAGCGCTGTAATGTCGTCCCATGACTCGATGGGAGGAGTGCCGAGGATGTCGCTATGTCGCACTCGGGAGCTGCCGCAGTGGGACCAGTAGATGCGTACCTTTTCGCGGGTGGGGCCACCGAATAGCTCTGCCACGGAGATGCCGAGAGCCTTGGCCTTGATGTCGATGAAGGCGCAGTCCAGGCCTGCAATGGCTTTGGCCGCGACGCCACCGGGACTCTGTCGGGTGCCGCGATACATGTCCTGAAAGCGCATCTCGAAAGCCCTGGGATCCTTCCCGATGAGAAGAGGCTTCAGGTCGCGAATCGTTCCCTCGATGCCGTGAGGAGATTTGCCGTCGCTGCATTCGCCCCAGCCCGTGATGCCCTCGTCGGTCTCCACCTTCACGAACATCCAGGGTCGCCAGCCGGCATCAACAATGAAAGTCTCGATATTGCTTATCTTCATGTCACTCCTCACAAGTCTATTTCATGAATATTATGGCCTGGATGATATCACAATTGGCGGCCCGTTTGAGGCTTCCTTGACAGGTGGATGATGCCTAAATAGGATAGGCGCTATCGGCATTGTGGCCTCTCTCCCAATGAGTTGTCGGGCTGGCCATGAGAGATCGTAAAAGGGCTGTCAACGAATATGCGAATGTGAATCTGAGCGAAAGAAGGAGATCGTTATGGTGGACGAGAAGCTGGCCTTTGCGCCATCGCACGAAGTGGCTGGACTTATCGCGGCCAGAGAGGTGTCATCTGTGGAGATGACGGAGCTTTATTTCGAGCGTATCGGCCGTCTGGACTCGCAGCTTAACTCCTACCTGACGCTCATGCGTGACGAGGCGATGGGAACGGCTAGGGCCGCTGATGAGGCTGTGGCCAGAGGTGGTAGCCTGGGGCCGCTGCATGGTGTGCCCATATCGGTTAAGGATATGCAGAATACCAGCGGAACAGTCACTACTCTAGGATGCCTGGCTTATAAGGACAGGGTTCCCGATGCAGATGCCGGTGTCATCGAGAAGGTCCGCCAGTCCGGCGCTGTCATTCTGGGCAAGACTAATACGCCGGAGTTCGGTCTGCTGGGTGCCACGGAGAACAGGTTAGGCGATGATTGTCGCAATCCTTGGAATACAGAGCGCACGTCTGGCGGGTCCAGCGGAGGAGCGGGGGCAGCGGTTGTGGCTGGGCTTTGCTCGCTGGCCACAGGTGGAGATGGCGGTGGCTCCATTCGCATTCCCGCCAGCTTCTGCGGGACTTATGGAATCAAGCCCACGCAGGGCAGGGTGTCGAGTTTCACTGGAATCGCCTCACCCCCTATAGTCAACATTACTAGCCAGCAGGGGCCTATGTCCCGCACGGTAAAAGACTCGGTGATTTTGCTGCAGGCGCTGGCCGGTCACGATCCTAGAGACGTTGGCTCGCTGAACGAGCCGGTGCCGGATTTCATGGCTGCGCTGGACAGGGACGTGAGAGGGATGAGGATTGCGTGGAGTCCTGATTACGGCTACGCGGGCGTCGATCCGCAGGTGGCGGAGGCGTGTGCCAACGCAGTGAAGGTCTTCGAGGAGATGGGTTGCATCGTGGAAGACGCTGGCCCAGTGCTGGAGTCGCCTTTTGAGACCTGGTGGGTGTTCTTCGCCAGTAACATTTTCGCGACGCAGGGCCATCTGCTGGACGATGCCTCAGACCCGCTGACCTGGTACGGACGCATGGCCTTCGAGGACGGCGCTAAATTCACCGCAGCTGATTTCGCCAGAGCATTGGGCGAGCGGGACCAAATGGTTAACCAGTTTAACAGCGTGTTCAGCAGTTACGATCTGATCATTTCGCCGACCATGGCGACGACGGCCTTCACGGTGCGCGAATATCCGCCGGAGGTTATCAATGGCCAGCAGAACGCCAATCGCAAGGGCTGGAGCACTGTGCCCTTCACGCATCCGATTAACACGATCGGACACCCGGCGGCCAGCTTGCCGTGTGGATTCGACTCGGATGGTTTGCCAATAGGGTTGCACCTTGTTGGCAGGAAGAGGGATGAGGCTACGGTGTTTGCGGCGTCTGCGGCCTTCGAGAGGGCACGACCCTGGGACGACACACGACCGACCGTGTCTTAGAGCGCCTACGAAAGAGGATTTGCCGTCAGCGTTCGGCCACTTCGCATCCGAGAAGGGCCAAACGCTGATGGCTGATATCTAACTGCTGGACTAGTCTGGGTAGACTGTCGTCTTGCTGTCGGGGTGGGTCAAGGAGATGTGTGAAAAGTCCTGGCCGTCCTGTGCGCCGTGCCAGTGCTTTTCGCCCGCTGGAATTACGGCGGTGTCGCCTGCTTCGAATTCCACCGTCTCGGACTCGTTGACGACGTATCCTTTTCCGCTGAGGCCGAAGAGGATTTGGTCGCTGGTGTGGACGTGAAAGTAGTTCTTGGAGCCGTTGTAAAAGGTCACCTGGTTGAAGTTGAAGTAGCTGCTCATGCCTCCACCGACAATAGAGCGGCCCTCAACCTTTCCTCCGTAGAATATGGGTGCGTCGGAGCGGTCCTCTGTTGGGTTCTGGTCCTTCTTTACGATTTCCATTTTTCCTCCTTATATAGATATATAGATTTTCTGATTGTGTCTAGAGTTCTAACCGCGTGCCAACACTGCCCTGAATGAATGCGCTGGGGAAGGCGGCAGCTATGGCATGAGTCGCGCGCCAGCCTGTGCAGTGACCGGGCATCAGCACCTCTGGCGAGAAGGCTTTCATGGCTTCGATTACTGACGATATGATCGGCTCAAACAGGGGGCCGTTAAGGTGAAAACCGCCTAACACGGCGTAAATCTTATCTTCGTCAGTGAGTTTTTGTGCGTACTTAATGATGTTTATTATGCCAGCATGGCCGCAACCGGTCATCACTACCAGGCCCTTGCCTCTGACGTTTATCACCACCGCCTGATCGTCCAGAACTAGCGGGTCGGGCTGCCACTGGTCGTTGTGGAAAGCCTGATGAATCTTGAATCCGGTCTCGAAGTCCGTAGTCCGGTCTACCTCTCCCGTAATAAGGACGGAGCCGTCCAGTAGGAACGAAGGCTGACGCTCCTCGATGATCTCGAACCCGGCCCCCCTCAAAGCCGACTTGCTAGTGGACGGAATCTCCATGGGAGTGCGTCCAGGTATAGCTAGACGCCTCCTGATCCAGAACTCGGGATGAATTAGGACGGGTAGTTTGGCAGTCCCGCCTAGGGCCTTGGCTATGCCATCCATGCCCGTTGTGTGGTCGAAGTGGCCGTGGCTCAGGACTATTGCTTCTATGTCTTTCGGGGTGAACTCCAGGCGACGCATGTTTTCGGCGACGCCATCGGGACTAATGCCAGCATCGAAGAGCACCTTATGCGTTGTGTCGCCTTCGGTGATAGAGATCAGGGCGGAAAAGCCGTGTTCTGCTTTTAGGGCGTCGGCTATGCTGCCTCCTTCGAGGAACGCCGCGGGTATGCGGGCAGCCCCGGAGCCGCTCATAGACGGACGCTTGGCCGGTCCCTGGTCGACCAGAAGCATATCGCTGACGTTGTCGACGATGCTGGTAATGCTAACTGCGTCTACCGGCTCCAGTGGTATTGTCGTCAAAGTGCTTTCTCCCCTTTAAAGAGGCAAGTATAAACGCGCGTTCGCAGGGGTGTCAAAAAGCTTCAACCAGTTGGCGATGGGCCAGCAAACTTGCCATGAACAGGTCGTAATGGTTAAATGGGGCTGAAATTCGAGTTTGTAAATTGGCAGGAGGAGCGACAAGAGGCCTATGAAAGCAGCACGTATATCTAGCCCCAAGAAATTCGAAGTAATGGACGTAGAGATTCCCACGATTGAGGAAGGACAGTGCCTGATCAAGCTGGAGACCTGGTCCGCTTGTGGCAGTGACATTCGCCACGCTTACGGGCCTGTGCATGCAGAGGAGAACTACCCCATGAGGGTAGGCGGCGCGTGCCATGAGTGCGCCGGCACTATTGTGGAGAGTCGCTCCGACAAGTTCAAAGAGGGACAGCGAGTTATTGTGCTGCCAACGCGTGAAGGACACGGCGGCCTCGTGGAGTACCTGCCGGGAGACGAGGGACGCATGGCCCTGCTTCCTGACCACGGCGACGTCTCGGAGTGGGTGATGTGTCAGCCATCGGGAACGGTGCTCTACTCCTGCCAACAGATGGGAACCATCATCGGTCAGAACGTTCTCATCATGGGACAGGGCAGCATAGGCCTTTCATTTACGGCCATCTGCGCGCGAGCTGGCGCCAAAAAAGTGATCGCTGTTGACCTCCTTGATTACAGGTTGGAGTTCTCAAAGAAGTTCGGCGCAACCCACACGATAAATCCGAGCACCGAGAACTTGGACGAGGCAGTCGCGGAGATAACGGGCGGTATAGGCGCGGACATCACAGTGGAGGCGGGAGGCTACCCGGAGACGCTTGAGGGCGCTCTGAGGCTCGTGAAGAACTTGGGTAAGACAATCATTTTTGGCATCCAGGGCGGTGTCGCCGGACACAGGACGCCAATAGATACGAGCCTGTTCCTCCGCAAGGCACCGACGATTATTCCCACGCAGGGAGCAACCAGCGGAGACCCGATCACGCATATCAACAACATGATCGAGCTTCGCGAGCGTGGCTGGTGGGACCCAAGCGAGATGGTCACACACAACATGGCTTTTGACGACGTTCAGAAGGCGTATGACATGTACGAGAACTACGAAGACAACATGGTCAAGGTGTTGCTGAAACTGTAGTCCTTTATTGTCCTATTAGGACTTAATAGAAGAGGGCTGGTCTTAAGACCAGCCCTCTTTTTGTTTGCCAGCAGTTGGGAATGTTAGTGCGCTAGCTGCCCTGCTCCCGTCGGTATATGGCGATCATGTCGTCGTTGATTAGGTAGTACTTTCCAGGGGAGCAGTTCTCTTTCTCGACAAGTGCCTTTACGAACTCTTCGATGGCTTCGTGCTCCTCTACGTGGTCGATGACCTCATTTACGATGGCAGCGGGCACCACGGCAACACCGTCGTCGTCGGTCACAATCAGGTCGCCTGGAACCACGGCAACGCCGCCACACTGGATAGTCACGTTGGCTTCGAAAGGCCATACGTCGGGCTCCCCAACGGCACCGGTGCGCCCGCCCGAGAACAGCGGGTAACCGTATTCTCTGACTGCGCCTAGGTCTCGGATGGCACCGTCGGTCACCAGTCCTTACGCTCCCACTAGCTTGAGCTGGAGCAATTTCACGTCTCAGCCAATAGATGCCCAGCTCTTGCCCATAGCGTCGAAGACCATTACGTCGCCCGGATCACATGAGCCCATTGTTATGTATTCAGGCGATTCCGCACCTCGCTGGGTCTCGCGCTTTATGTCGGCCCTCGGCGGCACGAAACGAAGGGTCTTGGCCCTGCCAACCAGGCGACGGCCAGGAGTCTGTGCGAAAACCCTCCGCATGTATGTGGGGAAGTAGCCCATCTGTCGGACGGTGCCGTACACCGAAGCCGAAGTCACCTTCTTGTATCTGTCGATAAGCTCTTTTGTGAAATTTGAGTCTGGCATAATTGCTCCTTGCCGGTGGTGTTCGGGTATTTTTTGAAATCCAAGCTTTGCAGCTATACCTGAACCCGAACTTTTGCCAGTCTTTAAACATTGATAGCGGCGAGATTCTAACACACAGGTATATGACGGGCACACTGTTCACCGCTGGTCATTTCGCTTCACGTTTTGCGGACGGATTGTCAGGGGATTGGTACGAGCAATACCCCTTTGAGTTCACGGCCAATTAATAAGATGTGGCTAAGTGTTTCTTAAGCGTAGGTTGTGCGTCCAATTCGCCAATGCCTGGGACACACCTTATTAGGTCGGAGCTGATGATACGGAAAACAGGACGCGCAGCAGACATATGTCTGTTAGGAGGTACAACGTGAAGATTAAATTCAGGACCTTGATGGTAATAGGAGTTATCGCCCTTGCCGTCGCCATGGCCTATTGTCGCAGCAAACTGGCATATCGTGGAAGCAGACAGACGCGGGAGTTTCGACTAGACCTCGCAAATTTCATCAGCTCGGCCCTTGTGATTCCATCGCGGTATTTACTCCACAGCCTGCTTGGTAACAGCCTCAATCATTGCCTGAATGTAGCCGTTGGCAAAGGCCCTACCTCGGTGTCCCCACTCCGTGTCCTGGTGTGTGTGCGGCACATGGTCGTCGATAAAGAAGCTATCGAACCCCACTTCATGGTAAATTCTCATTGCCCTGTACATGTCCACGTAGCCGGTGTTAATGAACTCTTCATGGAATTTGGGAACCTGACCGGACACGTTACGGAAGTGCACATACAGGATCTTCTTGCGCTCGCCGAAGTAGCGAATCATCTCGTAAATGTCGTCGCCCTGCATCTCAGAGAAGGTGCCCTGGCAAAACTCGATGGCATTGCAGTCTGACGGAACTATCTCGATGAGGCGCTTGTAGGAATCGAAGCTGCGAAGAAGTTGCGGTATGCCGCCCAGAGTTTCCACTGGCGGGTCGCAAGGGTGAATTCCCAGGCGAATGCCCTCTTCCTCGGCCACGGGCGTGATGATCTTGATCCAGTACTCCAGGTAGTCCCACATCTCCTCTTCGGTGTAGACTCGGTCGTGAGTTAACGGCAGGGCCTTGGCATCATCGTAATCGAAGGCCGTTGCGATAGCGCCGTTGCGAATGACAGCAGGAGTTGTGCGCCAGACGTGCGATGGCATCCAGTTGTAGCCGAAGATGGGTATGCCGGCTCGGGCGATGTTGCGCACGGTGTAGATCATGTTCTCGATCTGCTCATCGCGACGAGGACCCGCAAGCATGATGTCGTCGTAGAAATTGGTGGGGACGTTCTCGATGGCGGAGAGCTTGAGACCGTTCTGCTCCACGGCCAGCCGCATTTTGACCAGATCATGTAGCTCCCAGCGGCCACCTGCGCCAGGCAAGTCGGGGTTATTCAGGAGCACATCGGTTGCGCCGTATTGTGCCGCAAACCTGAGGTACTCCGGTGTGGCTTCCTTGAACTGCCCAAATCCAGCGCGCATTGTGATCTCCTGTCAGAGCTTCGATCGATAAGTGACGGCACTATTGGCGAGCTTGGCTTAGCTTGCCTTCCAGAGTTTCCGTATCCACGTCTCGTCGTCCTTGAGAATGGCGAAGGCGACGCTTTCGATGTCTATGGAAAACAGATGGAACGGCGATTCGTCGGCAGACGGGTCCCAGTTCATCTTTTCGTAGAGGGCTTTGCAGTAGCGTTGTCGTAGTTCGAGGTCTTGAGTATCAACGGCACGACCATACACCTTGAACTCGCCTTCGGTGCCGTTCTTATTGGAGATAGTGTTGTGGATGGTGCAGCGAGGGTCTCGCAGAAGATCCAGCGCCTTGCGCGAGTGCCACATCATTCCCAGGTATAGCCTGCCATCCGTAATAAGGGGCTCGACGGGGCTGATGCGCGGCCACCCGTCTTTACGCAACGTCGCAATTAGGACCAGGCCGGTGCGGTCGAATCTTTCCTCGCCCAGCTCAGCAACCTCAGGATCTATCTTGCGGAAGTCATCCCAAATCATCTGACGCCCTAATTGTTCTTTAGCTGGATCCGCCCAGCGCTATGCGCACCATGTTCTTTTCCAGTGCCAGTCCCACTTTGGTAGCGGAATCCAGTCGTCCATGATCACCCTGCGTGCCTACAAAGGCTACGCCCAGCAGCCGACCCAGACGGAAATCTACGATGGTGACGGAGACGAGCTTGTCATTCTCGTTGTGCAGCGCCTTCAATGCCACTGCTTCGTCGAAGAACCCTTCAGGCTCCAGGCGTGCCACGGCGACTAGCTCCTGGTCGTTGGCGAGCTTGGTACCAATGTTGTCCTCGAAGTCGTGCAGGAACACATCGTTCATCCACGTGTGCACTGATTCTGTTGATTCAAAGAGGTGCACAACAGTGGCGACCATGAAATTAGAGCCGTCTCTTGCGTTGGATTTGCCAGCAAACTCTCGCATGAAACCGCTGATGCGGCCGATCTCTTGGTACCGTTCGGCGCTGCTGCCAGGGAACCCCTGGTCAGCCATCATCTCGTTTGTGAGAGGGCCTTCTCGTCCGATCTTATAGTTCTCGAATTCGGAAGGCAGGTCGGCCTGAGCCAGTGCCATTAGCTGCAAATCTTCTTCCGATACGTCGGATGTAGCACGCTGTAACGGGGTTGTGGTCAAGTATTGTCTCCTGCGAACGCGGTAAAGTTATCGGACTATGAAAATCTTACATACTAATGATAACTCAAACCAGCTTAGCGAGTACTCCTTTGCGTCCAATTTAGCCGCACACCATGGGATAGACGTGAAGGCTTCGGGACATTTCCACGGGAATCTGGCTTGATGCCCAACTATCTCCACCGTCGCTGCTGGCGAAGAAATGGCCGTAGTTTGTTGTGCAAAAAATCCTGTCTGGATCGGCCCTGTCTATGGCCACCTGGAACATCCGACCAGGGGGAGTGTCGCCCAGGTCCAGCTTTTCCCAGGTATCACCCAGATCGCGAGTGCGGTAGACGGCTCCGGCCTCTTCGGTGCCTGCGGGAGCTCCACCGCCACCAGCGCCTGCGGCCAGGTAGATCGTTTTGGGGTCGTCGGGCGCTATGGTCAGACCTCGGCAGTAGGAGCCGCCGGGAAACATCTCTTCGAAGCGCATGTGCTCCCAGTGCATGCCTCGATCCGGGCTACGGAACATCGCCACCTGCGCGATGATGAACACCGTACCTGGTGCGGCGGAGCTTACCTGAACGCCGTGCAAATCGACGGTGTGATTGTCTCTGTACAGGCCGTCAGTGATGGAGTCCCAGCTTTCGCCGCCATCTCGGCTTGCCAGCAGCCCGCCTACTTCAATGGACGCGTAAACGTCGTTCGGGTCCGAGGGGTCTACGGCTATGCCAATCACTCGTTTGGCCAGGGGTGGCATGTAGGTGGTCACGTTAGGGTAATGGATTCGACTTGTGTCCGCCTGCTTCCAGCTTTCGCCGCCGTCATAGGACGTGTAAATGGAACAGGGTTCGTATCCAGCAAAAATTATGTCTGGATTGCTGGGGTGAAATGCCAACGACCAGACGTCCTGCTTGGGAGTGTTCAAGGCATGCCAGTTCTCGCCGCGGTCATCGCTGCGATAAACACCAGACTGGGTGCCGGCGTAGACAATGGCCGGGTTGCTGGGGTGGATGGCCAGCGCACGAACCTGGGGATTGTCCGGGAGGCCATTGGCAATGCTTTGCCACTCGCCGCCGTTCATGCGCATCATGCCCCCTTGGGCCAGGTTGTCGCCTTCCCCGCCTAGGCCGACGTACACGTAGGTCTGATGGTTGGCTGTAGTCATAGTCATGCCTCTCTCGATTTCGGTGGTTGGATTTCCGCTACTGGTCAAGCGACCTGTGTCTAGCCCTTTAGACCAAGAGTCTGCTCCGGGAACAGCTCTTCTGGCTTCATGGGCGCTGGTATTATCCCCTGGTTGACGTTGAACTCAATGAAGGCTTCCAGCGTCTTGTAGGTGCTTTCGAAGTCATAAGGGATCGGGTCGCCGCCTACAATGTCGCTCATCTTTTGCTGGGCCTTGTCCTGGGGTACTGCTGATTCCTGAGTAGCCATTCCGTCTATGTAAGGCTTCTTGGCTTCCGCGAATAGCAAGAAGAGCTCTTCAGCCAGCCATGGCTTTTCGGCAAGCAACTCGTCCCTTACTACTAGCAAATGGCTAATGGGGAATATTCCTGTGCTATTGTGCCAGGCCTTATCTGCCTCATCGGCTTCGGGAAACAGGGACCGGACTTGTGGAGAGTCGATAGGCCCAACGCCAATAACGGCGTCGACCTCTCCTGCCAGAAGCATCTCACTCACATCGTTTCTCTCGGAAGAGATGACGTTAGGCGGGTAGGCGTACTCTTCGACATGCTCGTCACCGGACAGCACCCAAGTCACTGAGTCTAGGTCAAGTCCATACTGGGTTTTGAGGATGCCCCGAGTCCAGACGCCGGGTGTATACGTGTAAGCGCGTACGCCGATTCGCTTGCCTGTCAGATCGCCCGCCGACTGGATGCTGGGATCGTTTCTGACGACAATGCCACCGTGGTAGAAGGCGCGGGTTATGAAGATCGGAAGGGCGGTGAAGGCCTTGCCGTAGTGTCTGGCGCAGAGGTAAGTGGAGAGGGCCATCTCTGCGACATCAAACTCCAGGTCTCGCACCATGCGGCGGAAAATCATCGGGACTGGCGTTATTTCAAAATGCTCAAGGTCGAATCTCTCTGATTTTATGGAACCGTCTTTGAGGCCTTTTGTCTGGCCATAATTACCGATTGCTGTTTTTAGGGTTAGGTCTGACACGATGGCACCTCCGGTTCGTGTTTTTCACAAATTTGGTATTTTTATATAAAAGGCTTAGGCCCACATGATAAGGGCGGCAGGTTAAGCAAGCAATTTGGTGAGAAATTTTTCAAATAATAGAGCCTTGGGTTGCTGCCAACAAAAGTCATTAAGTACCATTGCTGACCCCCCCATTGAAAGCGCATGTCAACGATCCTGTTAATGAGGTCTTCGGAGGTCTTAATGTCATCGAGACCCTTGGCTGCGATTCTGTCCTTGGCTTCCTCCAGGGTAACTAGGCCGGACTCGCTAACGGTGTGGAAGACGAGACGGGTTAGCCCGGCGATTTCCGCGGCTAGCATCTGCAACATAGCCATCAGTTCCCGGTTGCCACCAAAGGCGCCGCATCCCCAGTAGCCTGTATGAACCACCACAGGCGTATGTTCTTCAGGAAGGTGTGCCGACTCCAACACTGCAGCCTTAAATCCCGTGTAGGCGGTGGTGAGTGTGTATGAAATATAGGTGCGTTCATAATCTCCCCATCCGTATTCGGGAGTTGCCATTGCTATTATGTTGGTTGTCGCAGGAGGATTAAGTCTCGTTGTTGCCAACCTAATCGCCTCGTCGGTGGCGTCGCTGAACTCATTCCCATACAGCCCGTAGGGTCTGCCCATTAACGGACTGACATCTGTTTCTATTCGGCAAGACCTGGCTGCGCCCGAAATGAGAACAGGTGTCGGGCTTCCGGCGCTGATGGTCGAAGAAGGCATGTCGTTGTCGATTAAGTATTCGCTCAGGGAAGCAAGCACAAAGTGCTCAGCCACCTGCATTTCGTCTTGGGCAAATAGGCCTGAGCCATACGCAACAAATAGGTAGCGGTCCGCGAAGTTCACATGCCATTCAGTGGCGGAAGGGATGTCAGAAACGGGCCGATAGTCGTATATATCAGCCTTGCCATCTGTTGTTTCCAGGACTGCACTGAGAGCGAGGTTGCTCGGCAACTCCATTGCTTCCCATCTGGTGAAGCCAATTTGGCCAGACAGTTTGCCTCCACGCGGATGCGCAATATCGAAAACGAGCTTCTTGTTGGCGTCTTCAAGCTCAGGTGGGTAATCCGCCATGAGTTGCCTTGGATACAGGGCAACTCGTTGCATAGGTTCGATAATGGAGGTCATGTATTTTTGCTCCCCAGTATCCGGGCAAATCGAAGTCATTGCCGATTTCTAAAGTTCGAAGGTTTTTCTCCATATGCCGGGTGAGTCAGGCAGGTGAAGCATGGTTTTTTGCCAATGATCGTTGGCTGGGTTGAGGGTGCGCTGGTAGTCCCACTCCGGGGTGCTGGAGACCTTCTCGTTCTCGAAGTCGTAAACGGTCAGGTACTTGGGCTCGCCCTCCACAGCCAGGAAACGTCGGCCGCTGATTACGCCGGGCACCTTCTCGTAGTTGGGGATGTAGACGTTGTTGTACCAGTCGTTCCAGCCGTCTTCGTCTTCGGGCTTGATGTTGATGCGGCCGATCTGCAGGGCCGGGGCCATGCCTCGTTCCGCCATCTCGTCCGAGAGCTTGTCGGGCAGAAACATCTCGTAGGTGTTACGAATGAACGTGGTGCCTATGACGTCCGGTGAGACGCGCTTGGTCCAGTCCGAAGGGTTGGCGCGGACCTTCTGATACTCGGGAGTCTCCAGTGCAGCCAGGCTTTCAAGCTCGTACATGGCCAGGTGCTTGGGGCCGGTCGTGACCACCTCGTAACGCGCCGCGTTGAGGAATCCGGGACAGGCCATTCGCTCGGAAATGTGCTCTTCGACGTACCATTTGTTGAAGTCGTCTTCTAGTTCTGCAGGGACGTCGGCCCACACCATCATGAGGGCTGTTCCTTTTCTTTTTGGCATTTTTGTATTGCTCCTTGAGTCGGTTTTGGGTTGACCGGAGGTTATTTTTCCCACCGCCCCGCCTGGGAAGGTTTTGGTTTGCTAGGGGCACATCCCCCAGTCCCCTGCCAGAGGGGATATCCCCTCTGGATTCCTATTCTTATTCTTCCAGATTCTGGTTCAGGCCAGACCTGAAGTTCCGTAATACATAAAATCGGCTGAGACGGTTTGTGGGACCTACCCTTTGAAGGCGGGCATGATCTCTTTGGAGAACCGCCCCAGCTGCTCCAGGATTACCGACTGCGGTGTGCCTACTGGCTGGCCAACGCTGATGCGGTCAAGGCCAGGGTAACGCTCTTGCAGCGACTTCAGCTGCTCTATGATGTTCTCTGCCGGCCCCGTCAGGAACCCGCCTGCTTTTACGGCGTCGTCGATCTTGGGCAGGTCGGCTGTAGGCGCTTGCTTGGGATCTGACATCTGTTCGATCTGCTCTTCGCTGAGCGAGCGCACCAGACGTAGAGGCCCGAACATTTTCAGGTTCTCTTCATAGTATTTGCCTGCCGCTTTGATGCCCTCTTCAACTGAATCGGCAATGAAAAAGTGAAAGCCAAAGCTGAGGTTTTCACCTAGCTCAAGCTGCCTACCAGCATCAGCATTGGCCTTCTGGAAGGCCTCCACTACGCGATGCATGGCGCCGCCCTCGGCAACACCTCCGCCGATGACTCCCTTAATGTTGTGCTTGGCCATGAAGTTCAGGGCGCGGGGCGTTGCGCTCTGGATAGGCTGCCAGCATTCGATGGGGTTGACTGGCCTTGGCACGACGGTTATCTCTTCCAACTGGTAGCCGCGGTAGGGAACGCTGGGTGGTATGGTGTAGTACTTTCCCTTGTGGGAAAAGGACTCGTTGTTGAATGCCTTGAAGACGATATCGACCTGCTCCTCGAACTGGTCGCGGTTGGCCTCCTGGTCGAACAGGGGAGAGCCGAAGGTTTCAATCTCGCGGCTGTGATAGCCTCGGCCTACGCCGAAGCGGACTCGACCGCCAGTTAGATAATCGGCGGTGGCGTAGTCCTCGGCAAGACGCAGCGGGTGCCACATGGGCGCGATGTTGAAGCCACAGCCCAGCTTTATGTTCTTGGTAATGTGGGCCAGGTGAACGGCGGTGAGGATAATGTTTGGCAGGCATTCGTAGCCCTCGGGCTGGAAGTGGTGCTCGGCCATCCACAAGGTGTCGAAGCCGCTGGAGTCCATGAGCTTTGCGATGGCGTCGGTCTTGTCGTAGACGGAAGCCAGTTCCTTGTTGGAGAACTTGCGGTCGTTGACGGCAACGCCGCTGTAGCCGACGTTCTCCATATCTATGTGTCCAGCGAATAGGCTATCGAATTTAGTTATCATTCAGCACCTCCAAAGGGCTAGTTTCGTTCTGTGTGCGCCTATTGTATTCTGCTACCATTCCAAGTCAAATTTTTTGAATAACGGGGGGACCAGACTCCTAAGAGATACATACTTGATATACAGAATTATCCGAAGTGACCCTTACGAAGCGGCTAGGGAATTTTGACGACTGGCGAGGAATAATCTTTAAAAGGACCTGTGATACATGACAAATGTAGTTATTGTGGCTTTCGATGGCTTGCAACCGGCGCAAGTGAATCCGGAATTGATGCCGAATCTGGCGCAATTTGTGGCCCAGGGTGTGACGTTCGGCAACCACCACGCGGTGTTCCCGACAGTGACGCGCATTAACGCGGCCAGCATGGTCACGGGTATGCATCCGGGTAAGCACGGTCTAACGGCCAATACGCTGGTGGTCCGAGACTTCGATCCTTACATGGCCTTCTCTGCTTTGCAGCCGTTGCTGGCACAGCTGGCGGAAAAGACCGGCCGGGTCTTACTGCAGCCGACGCTGGCTGATATACTGTCGCAGCACGGGCAGGAGTACATCGCGGTGGTAACCGGCACGTCGGGCAACGCCTACGTCCACAACCCTAATGCGGCTAAGTCGGGTGGCGCGACGATACATCCGGAGTTCTGTCTGCCGTACAGCCTTCACGATGACATCGTGGAGCGATTCGGAGAGTGGCCGGAATCTGGGGTAACCAATGTAGAAAAACTGGTTAGGGGTGTCGACATCGCCACTCAGTACGTATTTCCGGAGCGTCAGCCCGCCGTCTCCTTCATCTGGTTCTCGGAGCCAGACCACGCCCAGCACGCCCATGGTGTCGGCTCTGAAGTGGCGTTGAAGTCGATTGCCGAGGCGGACGAACAGTTTGGCCGGTTGCTCTCGCATCTGGACGACGATGTGGACGTCTTTGTCATATCTGATCACGGTTACTCTACGGTGAAAGAGGCCATCGACATTCAGGCGCTGGTGCGCGACGCGGGCTTTCCGTCTGGAGATCAGCCCGGTGGTGTGGTGGTTGCGCCCAATGGCGGCTCGGCGCTTTTTTACACTCACAATAGCGATAGGGACACCACTGACCGTCTGGCGAAGTGGCTCATGAGCCAGCCGTGGTGCGGCGCGCTGATGGCGTCGGACGCGGTTTCTGGCATCGAAGGCACGGTGTTGGCGGCGGTGGCGGGCATGCAGGGCGAGCGCACTCCGGAGCTGTCCATGTCCTTCAGGTGGGACTCGGCGGAGAACGAGGCCGGTTATGCTGGGTACGCCTTTTCCACCAGCCTGGGGCCGGGTCAAGGGCAACACGGTTCCATGAGCAGGCACGAGACGCACAACGTGCTGTTCGCCAGGGGGCCTAGCTTCAAGCAGGAGTTGTCCATCGATAACCCTACTGGCAACATTGACCTCGCGCCGACTATTTTGAACATACTCGGGGTGTCTGGCGGCGAGGACATGGACGGGCGGGTTCTGTGGGAGGCGCTACGTGACGGACCGGAGCCTGAGGCCGTTCAGTGGCGCACCGACACTCACGAAGCAGAGCGCTCAGTGGACGGCGGGACCTTCCGTCAGTACGTCAAAGTATCGTCTGTGGGCCATACGACGTATGTGGACGAAGGGCTTGGTTGGGTGGAGTAGGGGGGCGGTTGGAAAGATATTTTCCTAGCTCATAAACTTGTCATGAAAGAGGCACAACCACTATTCTTTCGCAGACAAATTTACGTAATTTATAGCAGAGGGAAAATTTGACCGTGGGCGTTCGAATTTTTTACGTCGACGCCCGCCCTCTGCGTAGGCCTCGACCGGGTAGGGCACCGGTGTTTTTGCCGTTTTCGATGACGACCTGGCCGTTGACGATTACGTAGTCGATGCCGACGGGGTAGTGATGGGGATCGTCCTTGGTGGCGTCAGTGCGAACGGTGTCTGGATTGAAGATGACAATGTCGGCCTTGAAGCCGTCTCGCAGGATGCCTCTGTCCGGCAGGCCCAGGCGCTGCGCCGGGAACGACGTCATCTTGCGAATGGCCTCGGGTAGGCGCAGGTGCTTTTCCGCCCTGACGAACTCGGCCAGCACTATCGGGTAGCAGCCGTACGTGCGCGGATTGGGGTACTCTCCGAACAGGATGGCGTCGCTGGCGATCATTCCTGCCGGGTGCGACACGAAGGCTGGCAGAGTCTGGGCGTTGGTGCCCAGTCCTACCGTCGAGATGCCGAGGTTTTCCTCCAGAAGAAGGTCGAAAAGCGCATCGGCGGGGTCCTGGTTGCGCATCTGAGCGATGTCGGTAATGAGGTGACCGTCGTACTGCTTGTTCTGAGGCTGCGTGAAATTGGTAAGCCAGTTGTTCTCCAGCCTATCCCTGACAACCTCCTTCCTCATGCGGGCGCGGTCGTCGGGGTCTCGCAACGCCGCCATGAGACGCTCGGGTCCGCCGTCCTTGGCCCAGAAGGGCAGGCCAATGGTAATCGTCGTGCCGGAGTAGGGGTAGGTGTAGCAGTCGAAGGTGACGTCCATGCCCTCGTCGCGAGCGTCCTCCACCATGGCTAGGTAGTCCATGTGGCTGCCGTCGCCCTGCCTGCCCTGCCGGAAGTGCGTCAGGTGTATGGGAATGCCGCTGCGCCGACCTATCTCCAGAGCCTCCTCCCATGGAGCCAGCACGCCCTGGGATTTCAGGCTGGCCCTGGTGTGGGTGTGGTAGAAGCCGCCCAGCCTGGCCGAGGCCTCCGAAAGGGCTACCAACTCGTCGGTATCTGCGTAGGCGCCGGGGGGGTAGTCCAGGCCGGTGGAGATTCCGTATGCGCCCTCTTCCATGGCCTCACGAACGACTGCCTTCATGTCCTCGATATCTGCTGACGTGGCGGGCCGCTGCTCCCAGCCGACGCTCCAGACGCGCACCGGCGAGTTGCCGAGAATGTATGCAATGTTGATGGCCACGGTGTTGTCGAACTTGCCGATGAAGTCAGCCACGGTCAACCAGTCGGCGGGCATGGGTGGGTAGCCATTGAGGCCGGAGTCCAGCCAGATGTAGCGGTGAAGCTCTTCCTGGCTCTTGAAGGGCGCGTGGGAGATTCCGTCGATGCCGACCAGCTCGGTGGTGACGCCCTGACGCACCTTCGGGTCGTGATGGGGCGCGCCGAGGATTGTTAGGCCGGCGTGAGAGTGCACGTCCACGAAGCCAGGGCAGACGACGTAGCCTGTGGCGTCGATTGTTCGAACGGCTTCCAGGTCCGAGGTGTCACCGCGATGAATGGCGACCTCGTCTCCGGTGACCAGCACAGCGCCATGAAAGCCAGGGCTGCCGGTGCCGTCTATGATTAGGCCGTTGGTTATTAGAAGGTCCAGCATTGTTATCCCCTATGGCTGATTAGGACTTGGGTATCTTGGCCATGAAATCTTTGGCGCCCTCGATCAGCCATGCCTGCCAACCGGTCATGATGAACTTTGCACCTTGATCGATGTAGTGGTCGATGGTTTCCAGAGTGGCTAGGGTTCCAGGAGTGCGTCCAGCTGCGGTAGTCCTCTTGATGACGTCGTCCATGACCGCCGTTACGTCGGGATGGAAGGGCTGGCCCAGGAGGCCCATGCTTTGCGACATGTCTCCCGGCGCTACGAAGAAGACGTCGATGCCGTCTACCTTCAGGATGTCATCTAGCTCCTCAACGGCGGCGATATCTTCAATCATGATGACCACGAGGGTCTCGTCATTGGCCTTCTTTAAGTAGTCTGGGTCGCCGTAGCCCTGTCTACTCCCGAACATGCCTCGTTGGCCCAGCGGGTGAAACTGCGAGGCGTCCACTACTTGTCTTGCTTCGTCGGCGTTGTTTACGTGGGGCATAATGATGCCCTGCGCGCCGACGTCCAGGGTGCGGTAGATGACACCGGGCGTGATCTGGTTGACCCGAACAACCGGAGTCATCCCCCAGAGATCGCAGGCCCGACTCAGGTCCGGGATGTCGGCGAAGTCGTAGGGTCCGTGTTCGGTCTCGATCCATGCGCCGTCGAAGCAGTGCAGAGAGCCGATGTAGTCGAGGATGTCTGGCGAGTGGAAGCCCTCGATGACGGTGGTTACCTCGCCATTGGCCAGCTTGCGCTTTATACGGTTTTCTCGCATGGGGACTAGTCCTCAGTCTGGAGTTCTCAGTGGATAGTAATTAGTTTTTAGTTTAGCCTTCCCAGCCGGTCTCGGCGGCCCAGGCTTGCAGGCCACGTCGGAAGGCCAAGCCACCCATGGGCATTACGACAGCTTCCAGCGCTTCCAAGATCTCACGGGGCGTTGCGCCTTCCCTAAGGGCCACTCGCATGTGCGCCTGGATCTGGTCCTGGTCTGCGCGCAGGGCTGTCTCCACAGCGATTTGAAGAAGCTCTTTTGTCTTGCGGTCGAGCATTCGCTGGCCGGTGTAGGTGGCTTCAATGAAGGCGTTGTACTTCTCCACCCACTCGGGCTCCTGGGACGCCATTATGCGGTGCATCTCCAGAGAGTAGCCTCTGTTTGCGGGTACGTGGTCGTCTGTGGACATGGCCGGCTCCTACATATTATTGAATATTCGGACCTGGATTATTTGCTAGCGTTTCTACCTTAGCTCTCCACCTCATCTCGGTCCTCTCCTTCGAAGGAGAGGAGGCAGTCCCTTCTCCCACAGGGAGAAGGTTAGGATGAAGGGAAGACGTTCAATCGCAAACAATAGCGAATTCTGAGTCCTCTTGTCTTATGTCAGATACTCGTTGATGGCGGAGTCGTACTGGGACTTGCGGGTTACCTGCGCCATGAGGTCTGGCGATGCGATGAAGTCTTGCAGCTCGCTGGGGGGTACGCCATCTCGCAGGGCCTTCATGGTGTCATATACGCCCTTTACCGCAGCCGAGAATGGCAAATGTCCCTGTAGTGCCACACGAACGCCGTTGGCTCCCAAGAACTCCTTGTCACTAAGCTCTCCACCCGCGCCACCTAGCAGCAGGGGTATGTTGACCTCGGCATTGATGGCCTCAACCTCTTCGCGGGTCTGCGCTCCTGCCATAAAGAGGGCATCGACGCCCGCCTGCTCGTAGGCCTTGGCGCGGCGGATGGCCTCCGGGATGCCGGAGAACGACAGCGCGCTGGTGCGGCCGGCTATGACCATATTGGAGTCTTGTCTGGCTGATAGCGCCGCCTTCATTTTGCCAACGCCCTCTTCCAGGGAAATTAGCTCGCCGCCCTTGGGATGGCCGTAGGCTATGGGGAGGATTGTGTCCTCGATGGTCAGGCAGGATACGCCGGACGTCTCCAGCTCTTCTACAGTTCGTCGGACGTTCAGTGCGTTGCCATAGCCGTGATCTGCGTCGACCATCAGGCTGATGTTACCTGCACGGCAGATGCGATGAATCTGCTGCGCGAATTCTGTCAGTGTGAGCACGATTAGGTCTGGGTCGCCCAAAACAGTAAAGGAAGCGATGGACCCTGCGAACATGCCGATTTCAAAGCCAAGGTCTTCGGCGATGCGGGCAGATATGGGGTCGTATACAGAGGCGGGGTGCACACACACGTCGCCCTCTAGAATGGAGCGGTAGTTAAGTCGTCGTTGGGTAAGTTCCATGGAGTCTCCTCTCGATTTCAATCGCCGCAATTCTATACCAATCCGACGATTGAGGCTATCGGACTGCCCGACAGTGGCCTGATGAGGCCGTAGGGATGACTTTCGGCGCTGGTTGGCAGAATAAGCATACACTCAGAAAAAAGCATTGCCTGTGTTTTGGGCTCTGTGTAAACTTAGTGAGTATGGCAGATAGCCTAGGCTCCCCTGATGATAAGTTAGATTCGTCGGCATCTGCCGAAAGCGGAGTTCGTCCTTCAAACGGGGCGCAACGCTCGCTAGACCTCGGCGTAGCCCGCTCTCGCCGACCGAATAGCACTCTAGGGGCGTTGCTGAAATCCACCCCTTTCGGTCGTAGTTTGGCCACAACCTTCAGCTCGCTGGGCAATCCCCATTTCCTACTTCTGTGGCTGGGCATGCTGTTTCTAATGGCTGCCACTCAGATGCAGATGCTTTCCCGCAGCTACCTTGTTTACGACCTCACAGGTTCAGGCACCATTCTTGGTTACGTCAGTCTTGGCATTGCGGTGCCGTTGTTGCTGATCCCCCTGTTTGGCGGTGCGCTGGCGGATAGACTCAACCGCAAGATGATTATTCAAGGTGGGCAGATTGTGGCGGCTGTACTGGGACTTACTGTCGGGCTGCTCATCAATCTGGAGATCATCTCATGGCAGTACCTATTCGTGTCTGCCATGATTCAGGGCGGGTTGTTCGCCTTCATGATGCCAGCGAGACAGTCGATCATTCCTCAACTGGTGGGCAAAGAGAATCTCGCTAATGCCATGGCGCTGAATGCCGCTGGTATGAGCGCTATGACGATGGGTGCTCCGGCTCTGGCAGGCTGGCTCTATGCCAATATGGGGCCTTGGAACGTTTACTACGTCATCGCTGGATTGGCGTCTATGTCGGTGATTCTGACAAGCTTTATCCCTAATATGCAGCGAGATATTGAGCAGCGCACAGACATAGCCATAATGTTCAGGGATATCGGAGATGGCATTAGATACATCAGTAGTCAGCGAATTCTGCTGGTGCTTCTTCTTGTTGGGCTGGTCACAACTATGTTGGCAATGCCCTTCCGGTTTATCATGCCCGTGTTCGTTGTGGATATATACAAGATGGGGCCGCAGGCAATGGGTCTGCTGGTAGGAATGATGGGCGTTGGTGCACTGGTCGGTGCGTTGTACGTGGCTGCGGTAGGCCGGAAAAATAGGGGTAAGCTTCTCATACTGTCCAGCTTTCTATCTGCCATCGGACTGTTGCTGGTGGCGATTGTACCCATCTATTCCTTTGGGCTAGTGGTCATGTTGCTTCTCGGGCTGGGCGACACTGGGCGTATGACCATTAATCAGTCTCTGCTCATGGAGATTGCTGACGAGAAATATAGAGGCCGTGTGATGAGCATCTATATGTTGAACTTTGGCCTGATGCCTCTGGGTGTGTATCCTGCTGGCATACTGTCGGATGTTTTGGGCGGTCAGATTGTTGTTGGCGCGATGGGGCTGATGCTGCTTGTGATAGCGGTGGTTATTCTATTTACCCAACACCATCTGCGGAGACTTGCGTAAATTTTGGATAGATGAGCTTAGCCTGCTGGTGATATCGGGCGTCATTTTCATCGCCCTGCGTCTATTGGGGAGACTCGCGTAATTACCGCCATGATGGGCCCTTACTTTTGGGTATAGCAAGAGCCCATGCAAAAAAATCTTACGGCTTGGGGCTCTCCATTAGCATAGTTACGCCCATGTCGATGTACTTGTTTCGGAGATTGAAGTCGTAGCTTCTGAAGTTGATGCGTATGTTGGTGCCTTCAAGCTGCTTGAGTACATGCTGAACGCAGTCGTCTACCGTTCGGAACGGGTGCTGCGGATGGGCTTCGATGTCGTAAAGCAGATCGTTGGGGCCCCATGTCAGGCAGTCCACACCGGCTTTGGCCAATTGGAGGGCGTTGCTCACGGCCTGGATGGATTCCATCTGCAGACATAGCCAACCGTGATTGTTCCACCAGTCGGCGTACTCCAGCCTGTCGCTGTTGCCTGCGATTTGCCAGCGTCCTGTGCCACCCCAACTGCGCCTCCCGACCTGAGGATAGTAGAAGTACTTGAGCGCCTCGTCGACTGTCTCCGGTTCCTCGACCTGGGGTATTTCAATGCCTGCTGGGCCTAAGTCCAGGATGTTGCCAATCAGGTAGGTGTTGAAGGTGTGCTTGATGCGAAATTGCACGGGGATATCCAGTTCGTCCGCGTAATTACAGAACTGGACCAGGGTCTCTTCGTTGAAGGCGGAGTGCTGGCTGTCGGTGTTTATGAAGGCGTAATCATCCTTGCCCAGGATGTCTTCCATCTGGCTTTTCGTGGAGTTTGGCGGCGCTGATACGCCGATCAGGATATCGCCGTTTCGCATTCGCTCTTTGAAGTCTGTTCTGGACATCGTCTGGTGCCTCCTAATTGCATGTAGCCTTTAATATTCGACTGACTCAGGACTTGGGACGCAACAGGGTTAGTTAGATGACCTCTTGCGGCAGGAAGAATTCGTACTTGGATTTATCGCCGTCACCGTATCCAGGGATGAATGACGAGATCATGCCAGGGGACTCCATGGCGGCCCTGACGATAGTTTTGTTGAACAGGCTGACGCCCTCATCGGCAAGGAAGGTGTCCACGGGCATCCACAGGGCCTCCGCCAGCTCCTCCTCTTGTATGGTGATGTCCTTGCTCAGCGGGGACAGTCGCGAGACGAAGTAGATGTCCGACTTATCGTAGCGGTAGCCGTGCCAGTGCCTGAAGCAGACCAGGGCCTCGAACTTAGTCGTTACGCCGGTCTCCTCCAGCACCTCTCGCATGACACCCTCGGCAAGATGCTCGCCGGGTAGCAGCGCGCCGCCCGGAAGCTTGTAGGCGGGGCCTGTGCTTCTGCGGTGGCGTTCGGAGACCACAAGGAGGTCGCGCTCCTCCGTGAGGACGACTCCGCCTGCGCCTATGTAGTGGGACGCATACGGCGGAACGTAAGCCCCGTGCATGATCTGCTTCGTCATCATGACGTAGTCTTCGGTAGCATGGTGGTATACGAATCCTGCCTCTGCGGCTACCGGTACCAGCGCAGCCCGGGATATTGGAATTTCCAGCCAGGCGACCTTGTAAAGCTCACCTCGCCACTCTTCCAGGGAGTGGTATAACTGTCGCTTGAACTGCTCAGGGTCTTCGGGCAGCGCGTGATGGTTGATGATTACCCCGCCGAAGGGGTTGGTATTAAAATCGATTACTTCCATATGTTCCTCGATTATTCAGTAGTGAATTTTATATTGTGGATCAGGTCTGCCAGCCGGTTTTGGCTAGCGGTTTGTGAAGGCGGGCATGACGTCTGCGGCGAACATGCGAAGCTGTTCCATGAACTCCTCACGAGGCATGCCTTCAGCCCAGTGTAAAATAATGTGTTCCAGTCCCGGATACTTCTCTTCCAGTTCGCGTAGGAGGTCGATGAACTCTTGTGGGGTGCCGCATACCCAGGCCTTCTGCTCCACGCCGTCTTCGATGCGAGGCGTCCGGGCCGGCGCGCCAGGTGTTCCCCAGGAGCGGCCCTCCTCGTCGGCGTAGCGAACGAATCCGAAGGGCGCGAACCACTTGTACCGCTCATCATGGTACGGCCGGAGCTTGTCCATGGCCTCCTTCTGGCTGCCTGCCAGGTAGAAGCCTAGCTCCAACGCCAGGTCTTGCCCTGGGATGAGGTCCCTGCCGTGGCGTGCGCAGGCCTGCTGGTACAGCTCGAAGACCTCTGTGACCAACTTTTCGCCCGTCAGACCGACGACGCCTTTGATACCATTTCGGGCAATGAAATCAATGGTACGGCCGCTAACGATGGGCTGCCACATCTCTACGGGCAGGGTCTTTGGCCGGGGTACTAGGGTAATTTCCTTGACGTCATAGCCTCGGAATTCTGCCTCTGCTGGGATGGTGAAATACTTGCCCTTGTGGGAGAAAGACTCCTCGTTGAATGCCTTGAAGATGATCTCCATCTGCTCTTCAAAGTATTCACGGTTGGCGTCATTATCGGTAAGGGGTGCCCCGAGAGTCTCTACCTCACGACTTTGGTAGCCGCGACCTACGCCGAAAATGACGCGGCCGTTGGTCAGGTGGTCGACCATGGCGAAGTCCTCGGCAAGTCGTAGTGGATTCCAGGCGGGCACCACGTTGAAAGCGGCTCCCAGTTTGAGGCGAGTGGTCTTGGATGCCAGATGCAGGCCCATCATCATGAGATTGGGAATGGTCTCGTAACCCTCATGCTGGAAGTGGTGCTCCGCCATCCACAGCGCGTAGAAGCCCAGTTCGTCCATGAGTTGGGCCACCAGGGTTGCGGTCTCCATGCTTTCGACTACACGGTCGTTTGAGTAGCGCCGGTCGTTTGCCGGGGTGCCATCGAGTCCCACGTTGTCCAGGTCGATGTTGCCGACGTACAGGACTGAGAAATCTTTGATCATGGGTAGGAGGTCTCCTTACGAGTTAATGTTCAGTAGCTGGCCGAGAAAATCATCCGCCATTATACCCGCAAATAAAGTCTTTGCGATAATTTCGAAAACTCACCAGCAAGAGGCGAAGAACGGCTCTGGTTTTATTAAGGTAGGTGCTAAATGCTAGCTTCGTTTGGAGGATGAATGGGGGTTCATAAGAGAATTGCTGTAGTGGGACTGCTGCTGAGGGCACTTAGACATTGAAGGCTCTTATCAGGTTAGGCTAGTGATCGCTGTGGCCTTGGGCAGGCTTAAGCTGAAACGGCTGCCGACGCCGGGTTGGCTATCGACCCAGATGCGGCCGCCGTGGGCCTCCCTTATGCCTTTTGCTATGGCCAATCCGAGGCCTGCGCCTCCGAACTCACGAGAGCGCGACTTTTCGCCTCGGTAGAACCTGTCGAATACCTGATCTTTGTCCTCTTGAGCAATGCCCTGTCCAGAGTGCACTACATCGATCTGAACATCGGAGCCAGCGTCCTGGATTTCCAGGGATATGGTGCCGTCCGATGGTGTGTGGCGGATGGCGTTCTGGGCGAGGTTATACAACACACGTTGTATCTTGTGAGGGTCGACCATTACAGGATCGACCTTGATGTTAGAGGAGTTGTTTAAGGTCAGTGTGTGTTCATCCGTCTGGGCCATCATTGATTCCAGGACCGAGCTAAGCATCTCCTCCACGGAGCTAGGCTGCAACTGCAATTCCAGCGTGCCGGAGTCCAGCCTCGATAGCTCGAAGAGGTCGTCGATCAGCAGAGACAGGTGCTCTACCTCTGAACTGATGTTGGTGCAGTATGCCTGGATCGTCTTCTCGTCTGAGACCACGCCGTCGCTGATGGCCTCCACCATGGCGCGCATGGATGCCAGGGGCGTTCGCAGGTCGTGAGACACGGAGGCTATCAGGTCTTTGCGTGCCTGCTGCAACTCTCGTTGGCGGCGGAAGGCCTGTTCAAGCTCCTAGGCCATAGTGTTCATTGCGCCGGCCAGCTCGCCTACTTCGTCGTTAGATGAGGCATCCAGTCTTGTGGAGAGGTCGCCCTCTGCTAAGAACTGTGCCCCTACGGCCAGCTTCTCTATCGACGATGTGATGTTTTTGCGATGACGTAGGTGAATATCAGCGATAGCACCAGGGAGAATAGCAGCAGCATCACCAGCAGTGCCAGATCGTGGGGTGACAAGAACATCAGCAAGGCCGTTACGATGACGTTGACCAGCGCTACAACGCTGCCAACGCTTCCGGCCAGCACTACCTTGCCGCGTATGCCCAGGTGACTGCGCAGGCCTAGCTGTGACGCTCCTAAGCCCAGCGCCAGGGAAATGGAACCGGACAGCAGCAGGTAAAGGGCGATGTATGCGACGTCTTTGCCGGGCATGCCGAAAACCAGGAAGGCGACGGCCATGGCCACTGTTAGGGCGCAGATCAGCCTTGCCAGTGCCAGACCTGTGTTTTTGGCTGTAGTCATCCGCGCCAAATTTGTTTTCTCTTGTCCTGATACGTTCTAAGAAATTAGCCTATGTGCTAAAGGGGAGCATCGAGTGGTTACTCGTTCAGCCTACAATACAAAATTAAAAGCTAAAGGAATTTGTAGCCAACGCCCCAGACTGTCTGGATGAATCGCGGTCTGGCAGGGTCGGGCTCGATCTTCTCCCGTAAGCGCCTGATGTGCACGGTGACGGTGCTGGCGTCCCCGGCGAACAGGTAGTCCCAGCTTACGTCTTTGAGAAGCTGCTCGCGGCTGAAGACCTGTTTTGGATGCTGGGCCAGGTAGAGCAGCACATCGAACTCTTTAGCGGTAAGCTCAACCTCTTTTTCGCCCGCAACGACTTGCCGGGTGAGGGGATTTATGGACAGGTCATCGAAGCGCAAGGTCTCCCCTTCGAGAGGTTGGGGCACTGCAGCCGTCCGCCTGAGAACGGCTTTGACTCTGGCGACAAGCTCTCTTGGGCTGAAGGGCTTGGTCAGGTAGTCGTCTGCGCCCAGGCTCAGGCCTAGAAGACGGTCCGTCTCCTCGCCCTTGGCTGTGAGCATAATGATTGGCACGTCTCCCAGGTCTCTTAGCCGCCTGCAAACCTCCAGCCCGTCGATTTTAGGCAGCATAAGGTCTAGCACTACCAGATCGGGGTAGCTTTCGGCGGCCTGGTCGAGGGCGGTCTGGCCATCAAGCGCAACGGCCACTTCGAAACCGTCGCCGCGCAAGTAGCGGGCAACGACGTCCGAGATAGTCGAATCGTCGTCTACTACTAGGATGCGTTGTGTGGCTTTCTCGGCCATTAGTGTGTCCGGCAATTCGATTCACCTTGATTATAAGTGAGGTAGCTCGAATTTATTATGGCCTTCGGCTGTAAGAAATCGTGTGCAATTTATTACGAAAGGATTACAGATGTTGGGTTGGAGTTTGAGGGTTGGCCTACGGGCCAAGCTCCCGGGCCTTTAGGTAGTCCCGATAGCTGGCGTCATGCTGACCTGCCATGGCGTAGAGGATGCTGCGATGGCGGTAGGCGCTCCAGAATTCGGGGTCTAGCTCGATGGCGCGAGTCATGTCGGCAATGGCCTCGTCCGTCCTCTCTAGCTCAGAGTAGGCCAGCGCCCTATTGTGGTATGCGTCCCTGTACTGTGGGTCCAACTCGATGGCACTGGTGATGTCGCGCGCAGCAGTTTCAGGGTCGCCGGTGCAGAGATAGGCCAAGCCCCTGTTGTTATGGGCCATGCTGTTTTCGGGCTCCATCTCAATGACCCGACTCATGTCCTCTTTGGTGCTTGTGTAATCGCTGAGGTTCGAGTACGCGTTGCCCCGGCGAAATAGAGCTGCCGCATCATCCGGGTCTTGGCTTATAACCAATGTCGTTTCTTCTACGATCTTCTTCAGCTGCTCGGGGTCCCGGGAGCCGCCAGTCACGGGTTGTGGGCTGTCTTGTTCCAATGTTGCTGCTCCGTGTCGCTACGTAAATTTTTGCAGGGCCGTAATCGTGCTGTTTGCATTTTAGCTGTTTACTATTTGATCGAAGCTATCAGCGCTCGCAAGCGGCGGCCAAACAGCAGTATCAGAATCAGGGCGACAAGAATTCCACTGGTGTCCAGCCCGACATCGGATATGGCACTGCTCCTTCCCGGGACGAAGCTCTGATGAATTTCGTCCAGGACTGCGTATGAAATAGTCCACGCCAAGGTGGCGGATACCACAAGGCGAGTTGATAGGGGTTTGTAGTACCGGAGCAGGTGGTAGGTGGATGCTGCGAGCACGCCGAACTCTAACGGGTGAACGAAATACTGGGACGTCAAAATGTTGGAGATGAATGGGGGAAGTATTCCTGCGTCATCTTTGACCTGTCCCAGGGTGTTGGCGTTAGTGTTGGACACCAGGAATATGGCCAACATGCAGGCAAGCATGGGCATCCAGTAGAACCCGAATTTGTAAATTGCAGTTTTCAAAAACTTGTCTTCGATGTAAAGATAAGCGCGCCGATTTCCAATGATGCAGGCGGCCTGCCGAAAGTGCAATATGGCATGGTGCGCCGCTTGAAGCAAATGCTGGTCACTCCAGGTTCGCAGAAATTCGCGTATTCTGATTCTGACGGGGTCGATGTTAGTCTTACTTGGCTGTGTTCGCCTGAACACCTCTCGGGTAGGGTGATGCATACTCAGGTTCTGTATTCTGTATCTAGAGAACAACCTGTCCCTGACGTTACCAAATCCAGCTTGTGAAATAGAACTATTTTAGCTTGCTTCACGCACCTGTTTGGAAAGTATAATATTGGCGCTATATCGGCAAAGACCCTTTTGGACCTGAAATTCTCAATCATCCTGAATGGTGTTGGTAGACCCACACTCGGAAGTGTATTTATGGAGGCGATTTGCTAGTTCTAAAAGGCCTGTTGGTAGTTGTTCTGATGTTGGCGATTGCCTGTTCTAATCAAGATGGCCCCCGTCTCGTCAACCCTGGCGAGCCCGATGTAAGGGTGGAAGAGCCTACTTCAACGCCGACCCCAGATGACTTGATGAACGGCAGATGGGTTAGCATTATTTCAGAAACGCAGTCTCAAGAAATGGACAGCCTGAGAATTGACGTAAAGCAGATGCGATTTAGTGTTCCCGAGCGATTGTTGCCTGACCTGACAGTTGCAGAGCTTACTACGTATGGAATTATTGGGATTACCTCGCTTATTGCCATCCGTATTAACGTGGAAAACACCGGAAATGAGACGGTGGAGTTCAATCCGTCCGGAACTGGCAACGTATTAACTGTAGTTGGAGTCGATTCGAGACCAATATTCGCTTTGACTGGGGAGACGGCGAAGCTGTTGCCTGGAGAAAAAGAGGGTTTCATGATCGTCTTTCCTGTAACTGCTGAACTGGGCGACGTTCAGGAGCTGACATTCACCGTGCGCGGGTTGACTTACTTCTACACTGACTTCAATGTTAAGACTCCGTAATAGGCTTTTTTGACATGGACAGTGCAATCAAAGATGCGCTTGCTCGCGACCGTACGATAGACATCACGACGACGGGTCGCAAGTCGGGTCAGCCCCGCCGAATGGAGATCTGGTATTGAAGGATCGACGACCGGGTTTTCATCACGGGAATGCCGGGCACAAGATCGTGGCTGGCCAACCTGTACGCCAACCCAGGGTTCACCTTTCATCTGAAGGAGAGCTTGCAGGCGGACTTGCCGGCTCGGGCCAGAGTCATCACAGACGAGGTCGAGCGTAGGCAGGTGTTAGCCCTGCTGGACGATCCGTTCAGCACTGAGTTCGAGGAATGGATTGCTAACAGCCCGCTTATAGAGGTCGAGTTTCTCTAAGCAGCGATCTGATTTTTTTACCCCGTAGACGTGGCGTCAGTTAGATCTCCACGCCCAACGCAGTTGCAACGGTATCCATGTCCTTATCACCACGCCCGCTCAGACCCATCAGGATAATCTTGTCACTTGAGAGAGTCGGGGCAAGCTGCGACACATAGTAGAGGGCGTGAGAAGGCTCTAAGGCCGGAATGATGCCTTCGGTGCTGCAAAGTAGCTTGAAGCCTTCGAGAGCCTCGGTGTCGGTCACACTAACGTACTCAGCGCGATCTGCGTCCTTTAGCCAGCTGTGCTCGGGTCCGACGCCCGGGTAGTCCAGGCCTGCCGAGATGCTGTGAGCTTCCATTACCTGGCCGTCGTCGTCCTGAAGCAGGTAGGACATGCTGCCGTGAAGCACGCCGACCTCTCCCTTCACCAGTGTAGAGGCATGTCGAGGTGTGTCGACACCGTCACCCCCCGCCTCTACACCGACAAGCTTCACGCTCTCGTTCTTGATGAACTCGTAGAACAGCCCCATGGCGTTGCTGCCGCCACCGACACACGCTATTGCATAGTCCGGCAATCGGCCTATGGCGCCCTGCATCTGCTGCTTGGCCTCGGCTCCAATTACCTTCTGAAGGTCTCGAACGATCATAGGGTAAGGATGGGGGCCGACGACGCTGCCGATAAGATAATGAGTGGTCTCGACGTTGGTTACCCAGTCGCGAATGCACTCGTTGATTGCGTCCTTGAGGGTGCGGCTGCCTGACGTGACGGATACGACCTTTGCACCTAATAGGCGCATGCGGAAGACGTTCAGGGCCTGCCGTCGAATGTCCTTCTCGCCCATGTAGACGATGCATTCCTGGTTGAGCATGGCGCAGATGGTGGCCGTTGCCACTCCGTGCTGACCGGCACCGGTTTCCGCGATGATACGGTTCTTGCCCATGCGCTTGGCCAGCAGCGCCTGTCCCAAGGCATTGTTGATCTTGTGCGCGCCGGTATGCGCCAGGTCTTCCCGCTTGAGGTATATCTGCGCGCCGCCTAGCTCAGCGGTGAGATTCTTGGCGTGATAGAGAGCCGTGGGCCTTCCAACGTAATGCGTGGCTAGATCCTGCAACTCGGCCTGGAACTGCTCATCGACCAGGGCCTTGGCGTACTCACGCTCTAGCTGCTCGATGGCGTTCATTAGCGTTTCGGGAACGAATCGGCCACCGAACTGACCGAATCTGCCTCTTTCGTCTGGAAGGGTATCTGGCCTCTGCATGTGTGATCCTTTAATGTAGGGTTTAGCCCCTGGCTGGGGTGAGTTTCGCTCTCCTAGCGTCAGTAATCGGGGGCGTCTGTTCAGCCTGGTTTGACGTCCACCTATTATCGGCGGTCTGTTGACCTAACGCAACGCAGTCCTTAAAATTGGATTTTAAGTCTGGTTGGGACCAAACAAGGTCAATGTTAGCCAGATTTTGAGCTGATGTTTAAGCGTCGTTACGTTGTTAAAGGCACCCACAACGGTAGTATTAGGAGGCACAAGTGCCCATATACGAGTTTACCTGTACATATTGTGAGCATAGATTCGATCAGCTACGGCCCATGAGTCGCATGGAAGAGCCTGCCCAGTGTCCCATCTGCAATCGTGATTCCAAGAAAGAGCTTTCGGTGTTTTCCGCTTTCATGACTAACAGCAACGGTCAGATGAGCGCGGTGGCTGGGGCTGGTGGTGGCTGTTGCGGTGGTGGTGGAGGCGGCTGTGCCTGCGCTATGTAGTTTCGGATATCAATCTGCGCCGGAGAACAGTGGATTAGTTGGGGATTTGAAATTGCTCTGGCTTTGCTAGTGGAAGTGAGGTCTACTGAGTGAATGGGTCCGAAAAAATATGAGCGATTTCAATGTAGGCTGGCAGCTATTTTTGCAAGAATCGATGCTGCCCCGACATTATCCGCGAACGGTGATGTTAACGGGCGCCTCGTTTGTCACTAATCCGGTTCTTGATTCTATATTGCCATAGGCGCTATTCATTCGCTTAGTCTCGTTAGTTGATGAGGCGCTTGAATTATACATAGAATCCCAATCTCTCTCGATGCCAAGCGAATTTAAGAAAAATCTCAATGGGAGGAACGAATATCTACAAGGGGAAAGCCTCCTCCATGAAGCTGATTCGTTACATTTACTTAGGAGAAGAAGGAACGAGATCGCGCATGTCCCAGATTCAGCAAGGCTTGATTGGAACGAATTAAAATCGGCTGTTGACACGGCGGAAGCTGAGCTCCAGCATTTGAATATAGTAAGCATTAGGCCCAAGTACGAATTTTATGGAGAGAAAAGTCAGGCGAGGGAGTCTGAGGACCCCAATGTCATATTTTCCTTCGATTATTCTGCCGGAATCAAACTAAATGGCGATTGGGTTTATCGCATAGGATGGATTGAGAATATTCACAAATCAACAAGTGAATAACTCCAGGAGGCAACATGGCAACATCAACAAGACGAAGAATGACGCTAGTTGACCCAACGACGGAACCGGTTGTTCCCGAGTTTGCTGGCGCTCCCAGGCTCGTCGACCTTAAGAACAAGCGAATCGGAGTCATCGACGACAGCAAGGTCAATGCCAAGGAGTGGCTTAAAGAGCTGACGGACATTCTGGATGCCCGATACGGCATTGCTAGTATCAAGTACCACGCCAAGCCTTCGGCCTCCAAGCCCGCAGATCCTGCAATTGTTGAGGAGCTGGCTAAGGAGTGTGATTACGTCATTGTCGGGGTGGGTGACTGAGGGTCCTGTAGTGCGTGCAGTGTGCACGACGGAATACATGTTGAGAATGCAGGAACCCCATCGGTAACGATCTGCACAGATGCGTTCATCGATACGTCCAAATCCATGGCGGCCATGTGGGGTACACCTGGCTACCCGACTATCTTCACGCCTCACCCAATTGCAGGCCTTTCGCAGGCGCAACTCCACGCCAACGCCGAAGAGGTTATCGATAGGGTTGTGGGGATACTTACGGGTAAATAGGCCTACCTATGCGCAGGCACCCATCGCCGGAGAAGTCTGGGCGCGAAGGCGAGTAGCAGCGCAAAGACGATGGTGGATGCCGCGATGAGCATCGTTGCGTCAAAGAAGAAGTTCTGAGGGAACATGGCGATCAGGTAGTCGACACGCGGGTCCAGTTGCCAGAAGTCGTTGCTGAAGCTGACCAGGTGGAACAGCAGGAAGAGCTGGTTGAAGGCCACTGCTGAGAGCAAGCCTACCACTACGACTAGCGCCAGCGTCACCTTGCCTCCGCGACTTAGCACGCGCAGGAATGCTGCGGTAAATAGCCGTCGTGATATGTAAAAACCCACCGCCGCGAAGGCCAGAAAATACAGCCCTATGATCTCCTGCACGCGGTACACGTTGTTCACGAGAATTTTGACGTCCCTCATGTGGTCGATCTCTCGCTGGTTGTACAGGTTCTCTCTCAAGACGCCCAGCACGAAAGTGCGTATGACGATATCCTCATCGTCGTTGTTGAAGTAGTCTCGCAACTGGGCCGCTGCGTCGAGCAGGTCATCGCGTTCAATGCCGGTGTAATGCGAGATGTTATACTTGTCGAAACCGTAACTGTACAGGCCCGGAAAGCTTATTACCCAGCGCACACTGGTGGTTATCAGGAATATCGGCACCAGGGCGATGAATAGAATGACGGCTACTTTTCTTGCAATTTCCATAGGTCATCCATGATATCACTAACGGCTTTGAACGCACGCTAGTCCAGAGTCGGATTTAGGAGCTTCAATTGGAATTCGGTGTTAGCGCTTCCAGAATTTTCCCCAGCACTTATGAGGGACTGATGCTCGTACTAAGACGCCTTCGAGGGCCAAAGGGCTGTCCGTGGGACAAGGAGCAGACCCATGAGTCGCTGAGAGAGTCTTTGCTGGAGGAGTGCTACGAGCTAGTCGAGGCCATAGAAGAGGGCGACACGAAGAAGATGGCGGAAGAGCTGGGTGACGTTATCCTGAACGCGTCCTTTCATGCCAACATTGGCGAGGAGCAGGGCGAGTTTACGTCGGACCAGGTCTTTGCTGGGCTGATCGACAAGCTGGTGCGTCGCCATCCTCACGTGTTCTCCGGCGTGAAGGTGTCAGGCTCTGCTGAGGTGGTGGCCAACTGGGACGCCATAAAGCAGCGAGAGGCTGGTGGTGAAGAGGCGTCCGCTCTGGGCGGCGTACCGAAGGCTATGCCAGCGCTGTCCTATGCGCAGACCGTACAGCGCAGAGCTGCCAGGACGGGTTTTGATTGGGAAGATTTCAAAGGCGTGCTAGACAAGGTCTCCGAAGAGGTGGGGGAGATACACGACGCTGTGTCTGATGAAGAACGGGAACGGGAGTTGGGTGACCTGCTCTTCTCGGTAGTGAATGCGTGTCGTTGGATGGACGTGGATGCCGAGGCCGCCTTACGGCACGCCAACGCACGATTCTCCGGGCGATTCAAGGGGATGGAAAGCCTTAGCAGAGAGCGGGAAGTCGATTTCCGACACCTATCGCTAGATGAAAAAGAGGGCCTGTGGGAAGAGGTCAAAGAGTTAGAGAAGTAAGGGGCAGGTTAGACCCGTCCCCTTTTGGAAATTCCTTGTTACTTAGACCCTGTAACTTAAGCCGTGCGAAAACTGAATTGCTGCTCTAGGCCAATCGCCAGAGCCTGCGGAAGCCAATAGCCATAGCAATCGTCAAGGCCAACACTACGACTGCCGATATCTGCGTGGCCATGGGAGCGCCCATTGACTCGGCGATGAAGCCCGCCGTCAGGCTTCCCGCTGGCATGAAGCCGAAAGTCAGGATGTAAATCCCCGACACTCGACCCCGTATCTCATCCGGAAGCATGCTCTGAATCGTTGCGTGGGCCGTGGAGAAGTACCCCATTACTCCGATACTCCCCACCATGAGGATAGGGAAGGCCAGCATCAGCGAATCGTTCAGCGACATGGCTACCATTGCCAGGCTTGTAATCGTGATGCAGCCCAGAATTATCCTTCCCTTCCTGCGAATGTCTCCGAGGGAGGCCAACACCAGGGTGCCCAGCATGGAACCTGCTCCAACCGAGGCCATTAGAAGACCCAGCGTGGCTGGTCCAACATCGAAAACCTCGGCCGCGTAAACGGGGATCAGCCCGTGAAAGAACGGAATGACCATCACCGGCGGCACGAAGCCAAATAGCAGCAAGCCCAGTATCAGTTTTTCCGACCGAATATAACGAACGCCTTCCATGATGTCATCGAAGGCCGAACGTATATTCAGTTTCGGCTTGGGCTTAGGTGCCAGCTTCAGGCCAAGAATCATTGCTGCGGCTGTCGCAAGAAGCGCCGCCTCAATCAACAGAGCCGGACCTGGTCCCGCGAAGGCTAGAATAGCGCCGCCTATTGCAGGTGATGCCAGACGAGTAGTGGCGAAGGCCAGCGAGTTTAGTGCGAAGCCGTTCACCAGGTTCTTCTTGGGAACAACGCTGGGAATCAACGACATTCTGGCAGGGTCAGTGATAACCCAAGATATGCCCATGAAGAAGACAAAGGCGAAAATGTGCCAGGCCTGCGTGTCACCAACGATGACGCTGATGCCGAATGCTAACGCCAGCAGTGACTGATAGGTCAGAACCACAGTCATGAGCTTTCGCTTGTCCCAGACGTCTACAATCACGCCGCCGAGCGGTCCTGCCAGCAGTATCGGCAGTGCGTCCAGTCCCATGGCAAGGCTGGTTAGCAGAGCAGACTGGGTGAGCTGATAGGTTAGCCAACCCACAACGACCATCTGCAGCCAGAAGCCTGCGCTGAAGAAAAAGCTGGAGGTCCAGATGAACCTGTAGTTGGCATACCTGAACGAGTCAAAGGTATGCACCTTTGATGGCATGTGAATATGCTTAGACATGCGAATAGGTGGCATATGTGGGTGCGGAATGTGGGGGTAAAAGTGGCGATGTTTGGCGGGCCGAGCCGTAACGGCTTCTGCCGGGTGCACAATTATGTCGCCCACGGGATGAGCGGTTGCCACTGAGCTTTGGGCTATGGTGGCCTGCAAGCTCAGTGGCGGGACCTCTACCTCTGCGGAAACGAGGCTTTTGAAGTTCTGCGAAGGAGCGTCTAGCTGATTGGAATTTAGGTCTACTGTTGTGGTTGAATCTTGAGGCTCTGGATCTGCGCTAGACTGGGACTTATTCAATTGTGGTTACTTAACACCTCGCGAAATATTTTCCGCCATGGCCGTGGTGCATATGTGCAAACCCGCCTTATTAAAACCTAACATATTCATGAATATAAATACATGTTAAATGGTCGTCGGTTTAGTAGGAATATACGCCTATGTTTTGTCAAAAAACGGAAGCGGGTCAATGGTGCAAATGGTCTAAATATTCGGGCTACAGATACTTAATATCGTGTGAACCCTAACCGGATTCGCGTTTCTATTTCATCGGCCAGCGATTCTGCCAGAGCACTAGCAGGATTCATCAGCATCTGACGCAATCCTCGTCGAGGTCTGATGAAGACAGGCTTGGGGGGAGCACCCGCCATGTCGGCTGCCATTTCAATGGCCATTTCCAGGTCGCCCAACTCGTCGATCAGGTCCAGCTCTTTGGCCTTGGTTGCCCAGAAGACCTCTCCGGTGGCGACTTCACGAACTTTAGCTTCGTCCATGTTGCGGCCTTTAGCCACTATGGATACGAAGGTGTCGTAAGACTCGTCGATGAGCTCTTGCATCTTGCCTTGCTCTTCGTCGGTGGCCTCGCGCCAAAAAGCACCCATGTCCTTGTATGGTCCGCTCTTGTTGACGACAACGCCCACGCCAATCCGCTCCAGCAGCTCTTGCAATGCAGGCCTGACGGAGATCACGCCAATGGAGCCTATTATGGCGCCCGGTGTGGCGATGATCTTGTTGGCGGCACAGCTTATGTAGTAGGCGCCGGAGGCTCCCAGGCCACGTATGCAGGCAATAACGGGTTTACGCTCGGCCACCTTCAATACGCTGCGGTACAGGTAATCGGAGGCGGATACTCCGCCGCCAGGAGAGTCGATGTCCAGCACCAGTGCGCGCATGCGGTCGTTCTTCGCGATGTTAGTGAAGATATGTTCGTACTGGTTTGACTTGATCTGCCCGCCAATGGTGCCGAATAGTTCCACGACGGCTACGCGGTGCAGGATAGTTGGATTGGCCTGGAGTACGAACATGGGGGCTCCTTTATTTATTGGTTCTCACAACATTGTAACGGCGCTCTTACAGGCAGGGTAGTGCAGGCCGTAGCGAAATTCTGTTCGGCGAGTTCTTATTAAGGAGACTGGTTGCCCCGGGCATTCAAAACTACAGAGTACATCGAATGGTCTGCGGCGATGTACAGGCGTTTCATGTCCGGCCCGCCAAAGCAGCAGTTGGCCGTGCGCTGCTCAGGCACCAGTATCTTGCCAAGAAGCTCTGCCTGCGGACTGTACACATGGATGCCGTCCCAGGCGCTGGTGAAAATGTTACCGTTCGAGTCGCAACGAAAGCCGTCTGGTTTCCCGGGCTGGACGACTGCGAACTCTCGGCTATTTTTGAGGCGGTTGCCGTCTGCCACATCAAAGACCCGGATGTGACCGGGCGCGCCGGTGTCGGAGATATACATCAGGCTCTCATTTGGGGAGAAGCAGAGGCCGTTGGGCATATCGAAGTCATCGCCTACAATCTCCAGCTTGCCGGTGTCCGGCTCTAGCCTGAAAACGTAATTCGCCCCGATCTCGCTCTCTGCCTTGTGTCCCTCGCGGTCGCTGAGGATGCCGTAGGGTGGGTCGGTGAACCAGATAGAGCCATCGGACTTGACGACGATGTCGTTGGGAGAGTTGAGGCGCTTGCCCTGATAGTTGTCCACCAGGGTGATCACCGTGCCGTCGGCCTCCGTGCGGCTTATGCGGCGACCTCCATGCTCACAACTGACCAGCCGTCCCTGGCGATCGCGGGTGTGGCCGTTGGTGTACCCACATGGCTGCCGAAATACAGAGTCGCCATCCGCATCCGACCAGCGCATCATGCGGTCGTTGGGAATGTCGCTCCAGAGCAGACAGTCGTCATCGGAGATGTACACGGGGCCCTCAGCCCACTCGGTGCCGGTGTAGTGCTTTATTAGCTTGGCGTCTTCGGGAAGCATGGCCTGAAACCGATCGGCGTAGACCTCAAAACCTTCGCGGACCTCTTCTGTAGGGCGATAAGTAGTCACTGTGAACATCCTCGTTTTTGATGCGGTGGCATGAAGTATACTCGTTGGTAGTGAAGTGTCCAATCCACGTATGACTGCGGGCGTTGGCAGAGGAGGTCCAAGCCATCTTCAGAAAATTAGCCTTTCTGGCGGCGCTGCTGCCGATACTGCGTTTCTTCGTCGAAAAGGCCAAGGAACAGCTGGAGTCTATTCCTGCACTGCCGGACAACGCCGCCCTGGTCGAGATCGAGAACCACGCGGTGGAAATCGCACGGGCAGCCGGAGCGATTCTTGCTCGAAATTTTTCGAACGTTGCTTCACTCAACGTGGAGTACAAGGACGACAAGGAGTCCGACCCTGTCACTAACGCTGACAAGGAGGCGCAGGATTACCTCAAGGAGGCCATAGCTCGAAGGTTTCCTAAGCACGGCATACTGGGCGAAGAGGATGAGGAAGACGAATCGGTCGCTCCCGATGTTGTGTGGGTGCTGGACCCGCTGGATGGCACCAAGAACTTCCTGTCGGGGCTGCCTCTTTACGCCTGCTCTGTTGGGATCATATTCAGGGGAGTTCCTATTGCGGCTGCGGTGTTCCTGCCGTGGCCAAAGGACAGCGGTGGCATAGTGCTTCATGCTCGCAAGGGCGGTGGGGCCTTCGCTGACAACGAGCCTATGCACGTAATCGGGGATGCCGAGCCCAAGGGCAATCGACTGGTGACGCTGCCCGGTGGTATCGGCGGAATGTTCCGGTTCAACAAGCCCATGCATGGCAAAGTGGGCGAGGTCCGCATGACGGGTAGCATTGCCTACGAGCTATCAATGGTGGCCAAGGGCGTCACGCAGTACACGATTACGACCGCGCCGCTGCTTTGGGACGCCGCTGGTGGCGCGATGCTGGTGCTGGAGGCGGGTGGACAGGTGCTGGTTGGCGAGCGACGCACGGGCGTGTTTGGCTTGACGAACGAGTTGCGGTGGACCCCGTTAAAGAGTTTCTTCCCCAGTTGGCGCAGCGGTCGCACCACGATGAGCGAGATTCGCAAATGGCGCAAGCCGCTGTTCCTGGGCAACGCCGAACTTCTGAACTTCGTGATTTCAAATGTCAACAGTCGGACGTCTGTCAGGCGCAAGGCGATGCGCTGGGTGAAGAGCGCCGTGAAGCCTACGAAGAAGGCGGCGGCGGAAGAGAAAAAAAAGCCCGGCACCAATAAGGGGCGCACTACTCATGCCTCGTAAGATTAAGGTGGAATTACCTGATGGCCAAGGTACTGTTTTGACGGAGATTGCGGCTGACAATGAGTTGCAACTTCAAGACCTGATTAAGGACACGCCCGACCTGCTGCCAACCGAAGAATTCGGAGAAGATCACTCGTATTTCGTGATTGGTAGGGAAACGTACTTGCCTTCGGGTGCAGTTGATTTAATTGGCCTCACACGGGGCGGTGATTTATTAATCATAGAGCTCAAAACGGGCCCTCAAAATTCAGAATTTCGCAGAGTGCTCGCTCAACTTCTTGATTATGGGTCAGACTTATGGCGTATGTCCCTTCAAGACTTTGAAAGCACCGTGGCGAGGCGATATTTCTTACATAACAGCTGCACGGACGAACGCGTGAAGGGCATCATTGCGTTAGCCGAGGCCATGAAGAAGGTTTGGCCAGATATCACGGAGCTAGAAACGGAAGCCTCGCTCCAGAAGCTGACCACTAACCTCGAGAATGGGAAATTTGAGTATGTGATTGTGGCTCAGCGATTTTCAGAGCCGATGCTTCGAACCCTGGATTACTTGAACGAGAGCATGAACGGTTCAAAGTTTTTCGCCGTGGAGCTAGTAAAATTTTCCAGTGAGGAAATCTCTGCCTACGAATCGCGCACAATTGCGAAACCATCTCGTCCACCGACAAATGGCCCAATCATCACGGAGGTTGAAGCCCTTCATAAGATAAATGACGAGGATTATCGGCGTGCGGTGGGAAACATATTTGAGGTCTGTGGAAAATGGAACATCCAGCGGGCTTGGGGCGCTGCGGGAACTTCGATGCGTATCTTGACGAACGAGGGCAAGAGAATAACTATGGGGTGGTGGTTCCCGCCAGCAGGTTCCAATAGTCCACCTACATGGATGGGATTAAGAGACTTCACTTTGGGGTATGATCCGGGTTCAGTGGGAGAGGACAATTTCCTCAAATCACGATTAGATAAATATGTCGATAAAGTAAGCAGGATTCCTGGTGCTCAGAGGGAAACTAAGGCAGGGCTATATGCGTATCATTTTGATCCGCGGGCCTTAGTACAAGCCGAGTCAAGAATTACCGAGTTGTTTGAAGAGCTACTTAAAGCGAATGATGAAAATCATGACTGAGGAATAATTCAGGGGACTCCAAATAATATGCTCCCGATGGTAGAATAGGGCTAAATATGCAATCGATATATCCCTTGTGAAGTCGCATTGTTAACGCTTCACCGACACCTTTACAGAGTGAACTAAGGACTGAAGATGCCGCTTGATAAGATCGTCGTTAAGGGCGCCCGCGAACACAATCTCAAGAACATAGATGTGACCATCCCTCGAAATAAGCTGGTGGTCATGACGGGCGTGTCCGGTTCAGGCAAGAGTTCGCTGGCTTTCGACACCATTTACGCCGAGGGGCAGAGGCGGTACGTGGAGTCGTTGTCGGCGTACGCGCGGCAGTTCCTGGGGCGAATGGACAAGCCTGACGTCGACTACATTGAGGGCCTCTCGCCTGCAATTTCCATCGACCAGAAGGGCGTGTCGCACAACCCACGCTCGTCTGTGGGCACCGTCACTGAGATTTATGACTACTTAAGGCTGCTGTTTGCCAGGGTGGGCCATCCCCACTGCTACAAGTGCGGCAGGACTGTGCAGAAGCAGACGGTGCAGCAGATTGTAGACGCCGTGCTGAACATGGACGAGGGTGCGCGCATACAGGTCATGGCTCCTATCGTGAGGCGGCGTAAGGGGGAGCACAAAGAGGTGTTCGAGGACGCGAGACGAGGCGGCTTCGTCAGGGTTCGTGTTAACGGAGAGGTGCACGATCTCTCTGAGACCTTTGACTTGGACAAGAAGAAATGGCACAACATAGAGGTGGTGGTAGACCGGCTGGTGGTTGGCGACAGCGCGGAGCAGAGCCGGGTGGCCGACTCCGTAGAGACTGCACTGAAGATGGCGTCGGGGGTTGTGTTGGTCTCGGTGGTCGGTGGCGATGAGATTCTCTACTCCGAGAATTTCGCCTGCGTTCACTGCAACATTAGCCTGGGCGAGATGGAGCCGCGAACCTTTAGCTTCAACAATCCGCACGGGGCCTGCGCTACCTGTACAGGCCTGGGTTACAAGCTTGAGGTCGACCCTGACCTGGTAATTCCGGACAAGAGTCTGAGCATCGCAGAGGGAGCCGTCCAGCCATGGGCTCGCTCCGGCACCATGAGTCCCTGGTACTTCAGTCAGCTGGGCTCGCTGGCCAGAGCGTTCGACTTTTCTGTGGACGTTCCCGTTAGCGATCTGCCTGAAGAAGCCATTGATGTGATGTTGTACGGCACAAAGGGCGAGCGCATCAAGGTGCGGCACGATACCAAGAAGGGCAAGACTTACCAGTGGGACGCCAAGTTCGAGGGCGTGTGCGTCAACCTGCAACGCCGGTTTATGGAGACCGAGTCCGACCATGTGCGAGGTGATATAGAGCGATACATGTCGTCCAGAGCATGTGCCTCTTGCGATGGGCAGCGTCTGAAGAACGAGGCGCTGGCGGTGACGGTGTGTGGCCTGAACATCATGGATGTCACTCATAAGTCCATTACAGCGGCGTTGGAGTGGGTTGCCTCGATTGGCGGGGATGCACCCGATATTTCCAAGGCGGATATGGCCAAGAAATCGGCAGCGAAGGCCTCCAAGAATGGCACGAAGGGTCGTACCTCTAAGAGCAAGATCAAGGTGGCAGACCAGCCCGTGCTGTCCGATAGGGAAAAGGCGATAGCGGACCAGATACTCAAGGAGATTGACGCTCGACTGAATTTCCTGATGAATATCGGTCTGCATTACCTGACACTTTCGCGCAGCGCATCGACGCTGAGTGGTGGCGAGGCGCAGCGCATAAGGCTGGCCACGCAGATTGGCTCGGGCCTGATGGGGGTGCTATACGTCTGTGACGAGCCGTCGATTGGTCTGCATCCGGCTGATGATTACCGCCTAATTGGCACGCTGCAACGGCTGGTAAGGCTGGGCAATACGGTGTTGATCGTGGAGCACGACGAGGCCATCATGCGGTCTGCAGACTGGCTGGTGGACCTGGGGCCTGGTGCAGGTGAGCACGGCGGACATATCGTGGCGTCTGGTCCTGTGGAAGAGGTCATGGCCAACCCGAATTCGCTGACCGGCCTGTATCTTAGCGGACGAAAGAATATTCCCCTGCCGGAGAAACGGCGCAAGAAGAGTGGGAAAAAGCTGCTCATCCGAGGCGCGTCAGAGAACAATCTCAAGAACATCAACGTGGAGATTCCGTTAGGCCAACTGGTGTGCATCACTGGGGTATCAGGGTCTGGTAAGAGCACACTGATCAACGAAATCTTGTACAAGAAGCTGGCGCAGCTATTCTATAAGGCCAAGGACCGGCCCGGGCTTGTGAAGTCCATCGAAGGCGTCGAGCATATCGACAAGATTGTGAACATCGACCAGTCTCCTATCGGGCGGACGCCGCGCAGCAACCCGGCCACATACACCGATACCTTTACGCCGATACGAGAGCTGTTCTCGACGGTGCCGGAGTCGCGAATGAGAGGTTACAAGCCTGGGCGTTTCTCCTTCAACGTGAAGGGTGGGCGCTGTGAGGCTTGCAGTGGCGACGGGTACATCAATATCGAGATGCAGTTCTTGCCGGACGTGACGGTGCCGTGTGAGATTTGCGAGGGCAGTCGCTACAACCGCGAGGCGCTGGAGATCAAGTGGAAGGGTTGCACTATCGCGGAGGTCTTGAATATGACGGTGACGGAGGCGTTGCCGATATTCGAGAATATACCTCGTGTGCGCAACCGGTTGCAGACCATGCAGGACGTGGGCCTGGGTTACATTCGACTGGGTCAGCCCGCCACGCAGCTCAGTGGTGGCGAGGCACAAAGGGTGAAGCTGGCTAAGGAGCTTTCGAAGCGGGCCACTGGTCAGACGCTGTACATCCTGGACGAGCCTACTACGGGGTTGTCTTTCGAGGATTGCGCTCACCTTTTACGAGTGTTGCAGAGGCTGGTGGATACCGGCAACACAGTCGTGCTGATTGAGCATCACCTGGATATGATCAAGAATGCGGACTGGCTGATCGACCTGGGACCTGACGCGGGTGACGACGGCGGAGAGATCGTAGGTGTGGGTACGCCGGAGCAGATCGCCCGCATGAAGCACTCTTACACAGGCCAGTACCTGGCGCCAGTATTAGGATTGGCTGAGCAGGTCGGCGCTGCGGACTAGATTAAGGACTGGAGAAATAATTTATTCGGAGTCCAGCGGTAGGTAAACAGGAATTTCAAGCCCGAATAAGCTGACCGCCACCGGATCTGAGTCACAAAAACTACAAAGCACATTGCTGGAATAGAGTTCTACCACTCAGAAATATCTTAGGGCTTGGCCTCTTTGCAACGCCGAATGATCTCGGTGGTCGAGATACTTGTCGTGTAAGGGACCGTACGTAAGATTCCCATGTCAATTGGAATCTGGTACAGGCTTTTTAGTTGCTCTTCGGACATGTCGTCGCCGTGCACAACTAGCTCGATGCCGTTTTGCTCTATCCACTCGGAGCTGACCTGCAGCGGTGCATTGGGCACGACCTCGTCAACGTAGCGGCAGCCGGCGACACACGACATGCGCTCCTCCATTGTTAATATGGGCTTACGTTTATAGCTCTCCACAACATCGTCGGCGTGGATGCCTATCAGAACGAAGTCTCCCAGAGCGCTAACCTTCCGAAGAAACTCGACGTGGCCGAAGTGAAACAGGTCAGCAACCATGTCTGCGTATACGCGTGTCATGCAGTGGATTCCTTTCTATATCCATCACGGCTTTGGCGCCAATTCAATAGCCGTCTGCTGGCCAAATTATTCTTCAGCCAAGATGGTGAGTCGGCCCGAAGCTGTTAGAGGGTCCGGGCTGTAAACATAGGTCTTGCCTTGTGCAAGCCTCTCCATGTAGAGCAACTCCTCGTGGTCGCCATGGCGGACGACGACGGCATACCAGTCGTCGCAGGGTAGGTTGAACTTGGCGTAGCCGCGAGCGTTGGTGCTGAAACGGCCAACTCCGGCAACCTTGACCTCGGCGTCCGAAACTGGATTCTGTTGTTGGTCGAGGACTAGTAGCCTGCTGGCTCGTCCAGTGAAAATGAACTTGCTTAGGAAAAGACTCCACCTGGAACGCCGATCGGAGAAGATCGTCTCTGGGATCATATCGATTACGTCGTGCTCATATCCGGTCTGCTTGGGGACTGACCACTCGGGGCCGTACTTTAGCCTGAGGTACTCCTCAGGGGGATTCGGTACGTGAAACTTCTCGCCCAAGAAGTCGATCTCTTTTAGCTCTGTGAACAACCTGGCGGGAAAAGGAACGCCTGGGAAATGAATTATCCGGTCGTCGATGATGCGATAGCAGGTCCAGTCCACTCTGATTGAAGACTTGATCATCGGTGTGGATATGGAATAGTCGTTTCGCTCTATCCTGACGAAAAACCCATGGCTTCGGAAGGCAGCGACAACATCGTCAACCCTGTCTTCAGAGATCCCATGAGGGCCAATAATTGATCCCAGGTCCATGTCGTCGTCCCACGGGATGAAGCCTTTGTCGCGAATGGCGCCGAGGCACGTGCCCTGCCTGAGAAAGAACGGCACGCCGAGTCCGTCCAGGACCTGCTTGGCCTCCTTGAGGAGGCTTTCGGCTGCGGACTGCTCTATGGGTTGCAGGGTTGAGTATGACCTCTCAAGCGCTGCCTCATCCGCTCCATCTGTCGTTGACATGGTTATCTCTTCACCGCAAGACGATTTGGTCTGAATCGACCTGTTGCCAAAGATACCAGAGTATTAAGGCGGCCGAAAGACTACCCGATGAGGGGTCGTGGATAGGCCTAGCCTGGGCGGGTCGCCGGGTTGGACGGACGGCGCGCGAACAGGAACACCAGCGCACTAAACACAGCCAGCGCCGCAAAACAGACCAGGGCGTTGCGGTAGCTTCCTGTGGCATCGTAGATCAGGCCTCCGATTAGCGGGCCTATCGCGTAGCCACTCACCTGCGCGGCCCTGTTAATGCCGTAAATGAAGCCTATAGACTTGGTGCCGTAGAAGTGAGGCCACAGCAGAAGTGACATTAGATTGACAGTGGCTGTTGATATTCCGTGGATGACGGCGAACAGGTAGGCATCGGACACGCTGTTTGTATATATCAGGATGACTTGGCTTAGCGCGACGGCCAGGTATGCAACAACCAGTGCGAGCTTGAGCGATATTCGTTCGCCGGCGATTCCCATTGCCAGCGCAGACACGGCCCCCGCTGTGAACATTATGCTTATCGCCGCCACTGCGGACTGGGAGCTCAACCCCTGTTGGGTGAGGTGAGGAACGAAATGCAGCGCGATACCTGAGATGGCGACGCTTATGGCAAACAGCGATGCCAGCAACAGCCAAAAGGCAGAAGTCCGGACCATTTGCGCCGTCGACCAGTTGGCCTCGTCGTCGTTGGGCTTATATGAAGGAGCGTGTCCGGTCGTGACCAGCCTTTGACCTGGATTTACTCCATCCAAAGCCAAGCCCATGTCCGCAGGCTGACGCCGCATGACCAGAGCAACGGGTAGGACTCCGATGACGAACATTACGCAGCCCAGTGCCAGCCATGTCATTCGCCAATCGCCGACCTGCATCACCACTTGAGTGAGCGGCGCCAAGATGATGAAGCCGGCTGCTTCGGCGAAGTACACGATGCCCATGGCTCTGCCACGAAAGCGCAGGAACCATTTCGCTACTGAGGTTGCAACACCGACTTTGACCAGTCCCTGCCCAGAAATTCGGGCGACGGTCATGGCTATATAAAACCCCAGCAACGTCTGTACCACCGACAGGTACATCAAGGCCAGGACGATTAAGAGGCCTCCGCAAACTAGCACGAGGCGCGGGCTGTACCTGTCGAACAGCCCGCCTATTACGGGGGACAGCACCGCGCCCAGGATTGCGCCCAGGCTGGCAGCCCCAGCAATTTCGGTCCTGGTCCAGCCAAGCTCGTCGCCCATGGGGCCAATGAAGATGGTGAGGATGGAGATGGCTGTAGCGGCGTTGGCGAGTCCAATGCCTGACGAAGCACCAACGATGTACCAGCCATAAAACAAGCGTGGATTTTTTGAATTTTGAATCTTTTGGATACTCAGGTCCTTCGAATTTCCGCTTTACGAAACTTAGGTGCGCTCGGGATTATTTTGGCGGAGTGGCGGGCGCTGGTATTTTATCAGCCTTGGGAGGTAAGTGGGGGAAGGGGTTCGGGGGAGGGGCTTGGTGCTGAGAAGTCAAGGTATGGACGCCTCGTTGGATATAGGCCTGCGAATGATCTCTCAAGCGCAGCCTCATCCGTTCCATCTGTCGGTGACATGCTTCTCTTTTTTCGTAGCCAGGCGATTTGGTCCGAATACGACCTGTTGCCAAAGATACCAGAGTATTAAGGCAGCCGAAAGGCGGGGCTTCGCTCGCAAAGGAGTTAATTTGTGGGATTGGTATTATGAACTTGGGAGATTGTAGTGCTGAGGTGGCAAGGCATAGCGGTGGCGCATGGCCGCGCCGGAGCAGATCCCTGGCATGAAGCAGGCTTACATTGGCCAATACGTGGTGCCTATGTCGGGCGTAGCCCAGCAGGCAGGGGTCTGTTTCTTTTCAAATTAGCCACAGGGAAGTTGAATCTCTATTGCCTCCAACCATTCCTGAAATAACAAAAAGACCGCCACTTGGCCATGCAGAAAATGCATTTGGATGTTCTCAATCCCATGTTATTGGCAATTCTCCAAATAGCATGATTCCAATTATTGTTAATTTGGGCAGAATTGTAATTGACGAAGGATATTATTGATCCCAATTGGTTGATATCGGTCCGCGAGCCAGTATTTTCGCCAACGCCTTTGTTGGCAAGAAACCACCGAGAGAATATCGAATGCCCTGAGCACTCCAGCTATCTTCGATACCGATCAACATGTAAAGCGCTGCGTTGTGTTGATCGGCGTTGCCGTTATGGTACCAATTCAGTAAAATCCTCATAAATTTCTTTCTAAGTTGAGCGGAAATGGTTGGGTCTAGGCGTAGGCAGTTGGATATTAGTTTCATCCGATCCATCTCGGAAATGTCCTGGAATTCCCATAAGGCAGTCATAGCATTTGTGGCACTCGAAAGTGAGGCAAAGCAAAACGCAATGGCATTTTGCCACCAAGGATCAATTAATATGTGTCGCTTTATTAACCGCTCCCACCTTCTCTCGTTGGAATACCATTTGCCTGTAAGGAATTCTTGGAGGGCTAAGTGACCGAAACCGTACGTTTCTTCGGTCATCTTCGTGAGTATTCCATGGTGCAAGCATGTTTCGAGGATGACTTCAGATGCATCATCTGCAGAAACCCCGAAGCTTGGCAGACGCGGCCTTTTTGTTCGTAACCGCATCAGGCAAAGATACGACAAGAGGGCACTCTTGCCCGATCCGGCTTTGCCTAGTCTCAAGAGCCGGGGATAATTTGTCACCAACTGGTCCGTCTGTATCACTGGTCTGTCTGTATCAAGTGTATATCTAGTTGAGGTTGCTGTTTGGAGAGACCTGATAGGTTTACTTCGTTAGAACCTCCTCCGCTTGCACTTCTTGGGCTGCGTATTCTCAATCCAATATCCTGAACCAATCCCTTCATGAATTCCTCGTAAGCCTCAGGCTGGACGAATGATTCTGTAAGGGCCGTATCCAGCACCACGGGCGTTACATAAACGTCATCTATATACTGTAAATTCGGTCGATATGCAGTGAAATACGATATCCGATTGGTAACGAGCTTGACATATTCCTCCAGTTTCTGGGATTCAGATCGTGACTTCTGGAACTTTTGACTGACTTGAGGGCCTAGATACTTTGTTCCCGCAGTCATAATCGTCTCTAGTACTCCGGAGACAATCGTCTGAACAGTAATTTGATCCAAAATAAGCACCTCAATGCTTTGAGATGATTGACTTTCATTGCAGGTTGATACCTATAAAACCTACAAATTTGCTTATTAAGTAGGGTTTATTAAATATTGCCACTGTTAGCCGAGCTTAGAACCATTCTGAACTCGTGTCGATATCGATTCAATCAATGAGATTCCATACGATTAGAGACATTGCGAACTATAATGGCTTATAACAATGTGCCTGCGCTTCATGGTCATATCGCTACCTGAAGGCACATTTCAGGTAGCGATAATCATCAGACATCTAGTCGGGATCGGAGTCTGATTGTATTCGATGCGAACCAACGATAGGAATTGTGCAGGCCCAATACGAACGCGGGACCCTGAACAGATGCCTATGCCAAATATAGACCCATTATGATATTTAAAAAGGGTACGACCTATTACTTCGTCTGCCTTACGTCGATTTACACCAATGTTCTTCACTAAAATAAGGATTACTGAAACTAGAATTGAGCAAGATTTGGACGAATGGAGGCGAGATGCGCACGAATACTCTTAAGCAAAAGTTGGCCATGGGGCAGGCGGCTTTTGGAGCTATGATTACTTTTCCGGAGCCTTCTGCCGTGGAGATGCTGGGGCACATGGGTTTCGACTGGGTGCTTATCGATAACGAGCACGGGTCGGTGACTATCGACACAGTAGAGAACATGATCCGCGCGGCAGAGCTAACCGGCGTTGCGCCTATCGTGAGGCCGGTGGCCAATCGCATGGATGTAATCGCGCCGTTCCTGGACAGGGGAGCGTGGGGAGTGCAGGTGCCGCATGTCAACACGGCGGACGAGGCTCGAGATGCCGTCAACTCGTGCAAGTACTACCCCAAAGGCGAGCGCGGCATGTTCAGTCGCGGCAGGCCTGCGGACTACGGCATCACCGGCTCGACCACCGACTACGTGAAGGAGGCCAACGCGCAGACGCTGGTGTGCCTGATGCTGGAGGAGGTGGAGGCCATCGACAACCTGCCGGAGATCGTGAAGGTGCCGGGCATCGACGTGCTGTTCATCGGCTCAGGCGACCTGTCGCAGTCCATGGGCTACCCCGGTCAGCAGACTCACCCCGAGGTGCAGGCGGTCATGGAGCGCGGCGTGAAGCTGATCCGAGACGCGGGTATTGTGGCGGGCGTTAGCTGCCCGGACGACCTGGTGCCGAAGTTCCTGGGGCTAGGCGTGCAGTACTTCCACGGCAACATCGGCAATTTTATTCATCAGGCGGGCTCGACATATCTGAAAAATCTGCGCGAGGCCGCTGCCGCCCAGTCTATGTAATTAGTGGAAAGAGCTAGGCGCCGGAGGTCGGCAGGTTCGGCGGTACGATGGTGACAGGGCCGCCGTTGGCCGATACCAGCTTGCGCATAGGGTAATTGATCTCCACGCCAGCTTCTCTTAGGGAGTGATGGATCGTCTTTACCAGATCGCTGGTCAGCGCGAAGCTGGCAAGACGGTCGGCGGCCTGAATGAATACCCAGAACGCTATGTTGCTGTCGTCGAACCTCTCGAAGCCAAACCAGGGTGCGACGCTGTGGATGGCGTGGGGAGACTCCGCCACCAGCTTGTCGCATGCTGCCATGACGACTTCCTGGACATGGTCGAGGTCGGAGTCGTAGCTGACGCCGCAGTACACGATGATGCTCATGTCGGGCGTGGGGCTGTTGTAGTTGGTGACGATGCTCTCGGCCATGCGGGAGTTGGGAATGATGACCAGATTGCCGAACATGGTGCGAACCTTGGTGCTTCGCCAGCCTACCTCTACCACGTAGCCCGCAGGCCCATTCTCCAGCTCGATGTAGTTGCCGATGTTAAGCTCGCCCTCTGTAACGACGTACGTTCCCGCGAAGAAGTTGGCCAGCGTCGGTTGCACGGCCAGGGCTACAGCGATGCCGCCGATTCCCAGGGCAGCCCAGATGGGGCTTATGGGTATGCCCAGCGCGGACAGAGCGAAGAGCGTGCCGACGGAGTAGGTGGCCAGGGGCAGTATGCGACGCAGTGGGGGCAGCAGCCGGTCGTCCATCTGCGACTGCGTTCTCGCGGCGATGTTGTTAATGTACCAGGAGATCAGAACATCGAGCAGGTGGTAGGTGAGGAAGGTAAGCTCTGCGATGATGATGACGAGCCATGCTTTGCGAAACCACTCTGCCCATGCGGAGACAATGGCGTAGCGTGGGCCGGATAGCTCCGTGAGCACAAGAAGGCCGGTGAACAGGCCAGCCAAAGCTATGAATAGGACGATTGGCCCTCGAAAGGTTATAATTAAGCCCAGGCCTAAGGCATTGGGTGAGCGGTTGGTCCACCGGCGAATGATGAGGCGCAGCACTACGTTTACTATGCCGGATATGACTAGGAGTAGTGCGAAAACGCTGGCGGCTGTGACGGGGCCCCAGAGTTCGGATTCTGTTATGAATGTGGGCAGCATCCGGTTAGCTCCTGTGGTTTGCGGGTTCTGAGGATTTTAGCACGGAGCGACTGCATGCTGCTTTGGCTAACGCGCCTCTATTTGGCTGCGTATCGACTCCAGAGTGGTGGGGCCAATGCCGTTGACGGCGAGCAGGTCGTCGACGGTGGGGAAGGGGCCGTTAGCATCGCGATGGCCGACCATGGCCTTTGCCTATGCCGGGCAGCGTCTTGAGTAACTCCACATCCGCTGAATTCACATTTATTTTTGAAATTTTTGCATTATCAGCTGAGGGCAAGGGGTTAGCGTTGGTTCTTGTGAGGGCGGGCGCAGATTCGCTAATGGCCGGGATGTGCCAGTAGTCTTCATCGTTCAGGAGCGAGGCGAGGTTCATGGCGGTGAGGTCGGCGTCGGCGGTCGGCCCGCCAGCAGCCTGAAGCGCCTGCTGCACGCGGTCGCCTTCAGACAGGCTGTACACGCCTGGAAACTGAACTGCACCTGTGACGTAAACGCCAACTTGGGCGCTGATTACTGTCGTTGGTTCAGGTAGAGTTATGTGCACGCCTTCGGAGTCTGAGGGCTGGATAAATAAAGCAATGGCTCCGGACACCACGGCGATTATGGCGGCTGTCAGTAGTATTTGTCGAAGAAACTTCATGCGATTGTTGGTTGCCTCGATTAAGAGAGAATATGGCACGTTATCTGCCATGTTGTCAACGAGTAATATGGCGCGCCGTTTCTTGACCGACCTCCGACGCCGTACCTATAATGACTCGGAACAGGCTTTGGCTTACACCGGCGTTCTAGCTAGGCGACCTGTGCCTATGAACGACCAGACGGGATGCCTGTTTTTATAGAAAATTCGTGAGAGGTCAGGATGTCGGAAAGCACCGCAGCGGCCCAGGTGGAAGAGGTCATGGCCAGCGCCATGGCTGAACTGGAAGCTACAGTAGACCTGGAGCGGCTAGAGGGTTGGCGGGTTTCGTACCTGGGACGGCGTGGCAAGCTGACGCAGATCCTTCGAGGACTGGGCGGCCTGTCTCCTAACGAACGTCGGGCCGTTGGTGCAGCTGCCAACCGCCTCAAAACGCTTCTGGAAGATAGCCTGGATAATCGGGAAGCGGCCATTAAACAGGCAGCTTCTGAAGGTAACTCAGACAAGAATGCTATCGACGTCACTCTTCCCGGATGGCCTGCTGCACAGGGTGGGCTACACCCTACAACAAAGATCGTCCGCGAGATTCTTGGCGTGTTCCACTCTATGGGCTTTCAGGTCGCCGAAGGGCCTGAGGTGGAGTGGGACCGATATAACTTTGAGATGCTCAACATCCCCAAGGAACACCCGGCCAGGGATGCTTTCAATACGCTATGGGTCGACTATTATGACGAAAACGGCGAAATGCCAATGCTGCTTCGGACGCACACGTCGCCCGTTCAAGGGCGGTACATGGAGCAGAACAAGCCGCCTATAAGAATCGTCTCGCCGGGGAACTCGTATCGCTACGAGGCCACTGACGCTACGCACGAGTGGCAGTTCACGCAGATCGAGGGACTTGCGGTGGACAGGGGGATTACCTTTGCCAACCTGAAAGGGACGCTGTTCGAGTTCGCCAGACGAATCTTCGGCCAGGAGCGGAAGGTCCGTTTCCGATGTGACTTCTTCCCTTTTGTGGAACCGGGAGTGGACATGTCGATCGACTGCTTTAGCTGCGAAGGCAAGGGCTGTCGCATATGTTCTGACACGGGCTGGATAGAGATCATGGGCGCTGGCATGGTGCATCCCAAGGTGCTGGAGGCGGCAGGGCTAGATCCTTATATCTACACCGGCTTTGCTTTTGGCATGGGGCCAGAGCGCATCGCGATGCTCAAGTACGGCATCGATGACATACGCCTGTTCCACGCCAACGACCTGCGATTCCTGAAGCAGTTCTGAACTAGTCAACAGTTGTTAGTTCTTGGTAGGCTTGTGATCGCGGAACTAATAACTAAAGACTAATTACTTATAACTATCCCCCCGAGGACTTGAATGAAGGTACCAATATCCTGGCTTAAGAAATACGTTCCTATAGACATGCCTCCCAAAGAGTTGGCGCATCTTCTGACGATGGCTGGCAACGAGGTGGGAGAAGTAGAAGAGATCGGCGGAAGATGGGACCGCGACAAGGTTGTGATTGGCCACGTGCTGAAGATCGAGCCTCATCCTAATGCGGACAGGCTTCGACTTCCCACCGTGGACATCGGCAACGGCGAGACGGCAACTGTGGTCTGCGGTGCGCCCAACGTAGCCGAGGGGCAGAAGATCGCCTTCGCCAAAGAGGGCGCAACGCTGTTCAGTCCGAGGTCTGGGACCACGGAAGCGCTGAAGGCGGCGAAGATAAGAGGCGTCGAATCTGCGGGTATGGTTTGCTCGACGCTGGAGTTGGGCATGGGCGAGGACCACGCGGGCATCCTGGTGCTTGCTGACGATGCGCCTGTTGGCACTGCCTTAGTCGACTACATGGGCGATGCCGTACTGGATGTAGAGGTTACGCCTAACAGGCCGGACTGTCTGTCCGTTCTCGGCATCGCACATGAGATCGCCGCACTGACTGGCGTCGTGGTGACGGAGCCAGAGCTGTCTTATCCGGAGGTCGGCGAGGCCATAGAAGGGCAGGCGAGTGTCCAGATAGAGGACTCAGGGCTTTGCGGTCGTTACACGGCAGCGCTTATTCATGACATCAAGATTGCCGACTCTCCCAAGTGGATGCAGGATGCTCTTATTAAGTCCGGGCAGCGTCCGATAAACAACATTGTGGATATCACGAACTACGTAATGTTGGAGTACGGCCAGCCTCTGCACGCCTTCGACTTCGGCAAGGTGAAAGAAAGCAAGATTATCGTTAGGGCGGCCCGTTCAGGCGAGCAGCACATTACGCTGGACGGTGAAGACCGCAAGCTTGAGCCGCCTATGTTGGTTATCGCGGATGTAAGCGATGCGGTGGGAATGGCAGGCGTCATGGGTGGCGCTAACACTGAGATCGACGAGACGACAAAGGCGGTCTTTCTAGAGTCGGCAAACTTTAGCGCTAAGAACACCCGGCGTACGCGGAACGCATTGGGCGTGAGCACCGAGGCATCTTATCGCTTCGAGCGCGGCATACGAGCGGAGTTGGCGCCGCTGGCTTTGCGCCGGGCTACGCAGTTGATGGTGGAGCTGGCGGGAGGCAAGGCCGCTGCCGGCATCATCGATATCTATCCTGGAGAAGAGCCTGCGCCAGTGGTGAAGATAAGCAGGCAGCGAGTCCGACAGGTCCTGGGCGTGGACTACAGCATCGCCAAGATGGAAGGGGTGTTGACATCCTTGGGCTTTAAAAGGGGCAAGCAGCCGGAGGGTCTCATCGACATGATGGAGGCCTTCGGGGGCGGACCCGTTTCCAATCGTGACGACTCCATCTGGATGGAAGCGCCTTACTGGCGTTCGGATATCAGAATAGAGGAAGACGTTATCGAGGAGTTGGCTCGGATAATAGGCTACGACAGCATACCCACAGCCATGCTGGCAGTGCCGATACCGCACCAGTTGGCGGATGCCAAGAGGGAGATGCGAGAGCACGTCAAAGACCTGATGGCTTCGTCGGGAATGTATGAGTCGACCTCCTATACTCTGGTCAATACTGACCTGTTATCAAAAGTGAATGCCCTGGATACGGAAAATCCGCCGCTGAAAATATTAAACCCCATGAGCGTGGAATTTGAACTTTTGAGGACCAGCCTTCGAGGTAGTGTTCTTACTACTTTGGCTACTAACAGGCGGGTCTCTCAAAGCGAGGGCATACGCATGTTCGAGGTGGGCAAGGTGTTCATGCCCAGGGAAGAGGCTCGGGAGCGTGAACTTCCTGACGAACGTGAAATTCTAATAGGTGTGCTATCTGGCCCGCGCTTCCCGACGTCCTGGACTGCGCCACAAGGGGACTTGGGGTTCTTCGACGGCAAGGGTGTGCTCGAAGGAATGTTCAGCTCGTTGGGAGTTCAGGTGGCGTTCGAACGTTACACCGAGGACTCCGTGTTGGATGCTGGCAAGACGGCTAGGCTCGTATGCAACGGGGTCGTGGTTGGAGTCGTAGGCGAGGTTACGGCTAGCGTGCTGGCCAACTTCGACCTGGAGGGCAGCCCGGTCGCCATGTTCGAGGTCGATCTGGAGTCGCTGAGACAGGCCTCGCCGGAAGTGGTGCGGAGGTACCGTGGCACCAGCAGGTTCCCCGAGTCGTACAGGGACATAGCTCTAACGGTAGACGAGGGAACGACCTCTGCGCAGATTGAGGTAATCATTAATCGCAACAGACTTGTCGTTCGCAGCGTGGCGTTTGACGTCTATTCAGGCGAGGGCGTGGCCGATGGGAAGAAGTCGGTCGCCCATCGACTGGTGTTCCAGTCAGACAAAGATACGCTGACATCGAAGCAGGTGGATAAGGCGCAGGGTGACATCCTCCGGCAACTTGAGCGAGAGCTCGGCGCTGAGCTCAGGGGGTAGATAGATGGTTCATCAGGGACATAGCCATCGCCATTATGGCGAGACCATGCTCAGTGTTGAGGATGCTCTCGATCGGATCTTGAGCTTCTTCCAGGTGCTGGGCCCGGAAGAGAAGCCTCTGCTGGAGGCGTTGGGGCAGGTGCTGGTTGAAGACGCCACGTCTCCTTACAACATACCTCCGATGGACAACTCTGCGATGGACGGCTACGCGGTTCAGGCCGCTGACGTGAAGGGCGCTTCCAAGGATAGCCCTGTTAGCTTGCGCGTAATCGGTCATGTCGCGGCGGGACACCTGCCGACAGAAATCGTCGGGCCGGGAACAGCGATTCGCATAATGACTGGCGCTCCTATTCCGGATGGCGCAGATGCCGTGGTGCCTTTCGAGGACACTGATGAACTGGACAGAAGGGCTGCCGGTGGAGAGATTACTGACATTGGCATACGGTTCGAGGTGAAGGGCGGCGCGGACATTAGGCCTGCTGGGCAGGATGTGCAGACGGGCACAAAAGTGCTGGCCAAGGGCAGTGTGCTGCGGCCATCAGAGGTTGGGGTGCTCGCTTCACTGGGCTTCGGAAACGTAAAGGTCGTCAGGCGGCCTGTGGTTGCGATTCTTGCCACGGGGGACGAGCTGCTGGAGCCAGGGGAAGAGTATGGCGCTGGCAAGATATACAACAGCAATAATTTCAGCGTGGCGGCCAGCGTGTTGCGATATGGTGGCCTGCCCAAGATGCTGGGAATTGCCCGCGACAACCTCGATTCAATGAACGCCAAGCTCGAAGAGGGGCTGGACGCAGACATGCTCATTACCTCTGCGGGCGTGTCTAAGGGCGACTACGACATGGTGAAGGACGTGCTGGCACAGCACGGCAAGATCGACTTCTGGTCTGTGAAGATGAGGCCTGCCAAGCCGCTCGCCTTCGGTGTGCTAAATGCTCCTGACGGGCGAAAGGTGCCCCACCTGGGTCTGCCCGGCAATCCAGTGAGCGCTCTGGTGGCGTTCGAGCAGTTCGGACGAGCTGCGATTCACAAAATGATGGGTAAAACTGAATTAGCCAAGCCCACTATTGAGGCCGTTTTAGACGAGCCTATATATAATAATGATGGCCGAAGGGTGTATGCCCGAGCTATAATTACTCGACAGAATGGTACCTACCACGTTAAGCTGACAGGCGACCAGGGCTCTAATCTGCTAACCTCAATGGCCCGCGCAAACGGACTGGCCATTTGTCCTGAAGACGTTCAGAAAATGGAAGCGGGCGATAAGGTGCAGGTTCAGATGTTAGATTGGTCGGAGGATGTATTTTGATGAACGAAGCGCAGACCCAACAGAGCGACGATGGCTCTGAAAAAGTTGAACAGTACTTTCCACAATTTGTCATATCGCAGGAGCAGGCGGTCCGATTAGGTCGTTCCTTGCCCTTGATGATCGTTGGCCGGATGAGTTACACAGATAAGCAGACTTTTGGCGAAAACCTTGAGCCTGATGCAGATATTCAGGCCCTGATCGGTCATGTTGCCACTAATAGCAGCAACGACCCTGACTACCTTCTCCCAGACACACCGTTAAAAGAGGCCATTTTCCGAGTTATCCTTGCCAATGGTAATGAGGCAATGACTGCGGAGGACATTAGCGAGCTTCTAACCGAGAGATGGGCTATGACGGCGTACCCCCGAGACGTGACGCCTGAGGTAATTCAACGGCTGCTGGAGAGCAGCTACTCGTATGGAATTGTAAGAGTGGCAGTCCCCGAAGATGAGGAAGATGAAGAGATCATTGTAGATGTGGTGTATCAGGCTGCATCTAATAAGGTTGAAGAAACCGACGGCGATGAGGATGACCCTGAAGAGGGAGCTGATGCTGCGGACGAAGCTGACACTGAAAGCGAAGCTGACGCTACAGACGAATCTGACGAGGAAGCATCAGAAGAATAGGCAGGTAAGGCCGTTAGGAATCTAAATAGATAAATTCCGATAACTCTTAGGAAGAGTTAACACAATCAAAGAGGGCGATGCAATTGCATCGCCCTCTTCTAATTCGTCTCTAAACTTCTGTATCCTTGCGCTTCTTGCGCTTTCCCATCACCTGGGTGCTCTCAGCACTGGCGATAGGTACGGAAATCACGGATTTCTTGGTGCTTGCTTTCTTCGGCTTCTTGGACTCTCGCTTTGGGGAACTACCCTTAGCCATCGTCTCACCTCCCCGATTAATACTGGACGTATTTTGCCCTGTTCATCCCAGTGTAGACCAATTCCAGCTAAGTGTAAAGTTGGTCCGCCTGTCGGTGATGGCCAATAGTAGATGTATTTTGCAATTATGGGATTTAGGCAGGGCAAGATAACACAGGCGTAATGAACCCTGTCCTATGGTGTATTTACCGTAGGAGCCCCCTCAAAATAAATGGGTTCTGTTGGTCGTGATTTTCGGCCAGAGAGGATGGGACATGGGAAGTTCAGCAGTAGTGATAAGGCGGACAGGGGTCACGTGCGCCAGCAATGTAATGACGCTAATTACTTTCCTTGTGTTGAATCTCATAGTCATAATCCCCATAGCCCAATTATTCCTCCGCGTGCTTGATTAGTGCGTGACTAAAATCAGGTTCTCCTCCTCAGCGATCTAGGTTTTTACTTTTTTCTAATACAAAGACTAAAAAGTGATTGACCGTATCAGGTACATCCGAGGTATAAAGTATGTAGATAAGCCTGCGGTGTGAAATCATGTATGGGATGAACCGATAGTGATCCCTATAGGTGTTGGTAACACCGGGTTACCTGGCTTCAAGGCAAGGCTTTTCACATATTAATGTTCGTAGAGTCTTAGATAGCGTCCGAGATATCTACGCAGAAAGAGATAGGACTACATGGGATTTGCAGAGGATGTAAGGGCCAAGATAAACGAGTCACTGGTTCAGCGCATGCAGGTTGCAGAAGTAGCCGTTAAGAAGGCTGGCGAGACCAAGACTCAGTTCGTTAGTGATGCGGCAGCCAGCAAGTTTGACCTGCTGGTTCTTCGTAGGACACCAGCCGGACCCAACAATCCAGAGCGCGTGGCCAAGGAAAATTCATTGCAGACGAAGATTCGAGATTCCCGAGAAAAGTACATTAAGGCTGAGCAGGAGATGGAAGTCTCGCAGAAAGACCTTACTATGTATCAGGGCATTAAGGCGGACCTTCTAAAGGGAGCGCTTCAGCTCATCGCCTAACTGGATTCTTTCGAATTATTGTTAATAAGAGGGGCGGGGTAAATCCCAGCCCCTTTTCTATTTGTCTCGAATTAGACCCAGTATTCAGGGTAGCGCCGCCGCCGAGATAGCCTATTTAGGTAGGACCGATTCATTAGGAAAATATCACGATCACATTGGCGCTGGAGCATTATGACTGATGACAAGCACGGAGAGAAATCGATAATTACCGCGCGGGCTTTAACAAAGCGATTCGGGGAATTCGTGGCGGTTGACGGCATCGATTTCGACATCGTGGACGGAGAGTGCTTTGGATTCGTAGGTCCTAATGGCGCGGGTAAGACCAGTACCATGAAGATGATTTCCTCTTGATGGGTTTCCAGATGTTGTGCAGAAATTCGCCTGGGCGCTGCCTCTTACCCTGGCAACAGCACTGGTGGCAGGGGAGTTCTCTGTGTGGTTGATAGCTTTGTTGACCTAGATAAATGCGTACATGCTGGTGGCACTTTGGCTGGAAACTCTCCTGATGCGACGTAGGCTCATCAAGTAGTCTTCCTAAATACGTGTGTTTACAGCCTCTGTGGTAAAATCGGGCCGAACTAGCGGCTGGTACGATGCCGAGATCGAATAAATAAACGCGAGACAAAAGACCTGCATGGACCAAACAATAAGCTTTTGCACAACCTCCGATGGCGTTAGGATCGCTTACGCGATTTCAGGAGAAGGCCCGCCACTGGTTAAGGCCCCTAACTGGATGTCGCATCTAGAGTTTGAGTTGCAATCGCCATTTTGGAAGCACTGGTGGGAGGAATTAAGTAAACATCACGAGGTGATCAGGTTCGACCAGCGGGGTTCAGGACTATCGGACTGGAATATCGAAGACTTTTCGTTCGAGTCTTGGGTCAGCGACCTGGAAACAGTGGTGGAAAACGTTGGTCTAGATAAGTTCTCTCTTATCGGAATTTCCCAGGGCTCGGGAGCGGCGGCGGCTTATGGCACCCGGCATCCAGAAAAGGTCGAAAGGCTCATAGTCTATGGGGGGTTACGAGAGGCAGGAACAAGCAGGGATTTCCCTCCGATGAAGTTGCAGCACTGGAGGTTTTGATGCGGCGGGAGATGGGGTCGAAACAACCCGTCATATCGGCAGCTGTTCACCTCGCAGTTCATGCCCAGTGCAACGTCGAAGCAGATGGACTGGTTCAACGAACTTCAGCGAATTTCAACATCGCCGGAGAACGCTGCCAGTATTAGTCAGGTATCTGGGAATATCGATGTGTTGGACCTGCTGCCAAAGGTGCAGGCAGAAACCCTTGTTATGCATGCTCGTGATGATGCGCGGATTTCGTGGGAGCAGGGTAGGCAGTTTGCCGCTCTGGTTCCCAATGCTCGCTTCGTTACTTTAGAAAGCAAGAACCACGTTCTCTTGGAATCAGAGCCTGCTTGGCAGGTTGCGCTGGCAGAAGTACGGGAATTTTTGGGTGTTGTGCTGCCAAGTTCTCTGCCTGTCTCAGCCCCTCTCTCCGATTTCGTTAATCCCGATTCGCTGACTCCTCGTGAATTTGACGTGCTGGGCCTGATAGCTGCGGGCAAGAGTAATCAGGATATAGCGAGCGAATTCTTCATTAGCTTCAACACTGTTACAAATCACGTAAAGAACATTTTGGGCAAGACTGGTAGTGCCAATCGAACTGAGGCAGCTGCCTACGCAATCGCTCGAGGATTTTCAAAGTAGTTTCGTCTGGCATCTAACCGGTTGAGTCAGTGGCCATCCCCGGTTTCCCCTTGTATTTCTCCTAGCCAATTTTCCTATGTCATACCCCGGCGTCCCTTGTTAATAAAGCGTGCGCCATACTGCATCGACTCCGGCTGGCAAAAGATCGCCCTTTGGTAATAGTTAGCAATGGCTATGGTGTGGAACATCACTAGCTACATCTAGTCATTGAATTGGCTATTACCGTGCCATATCCATTTTTCGAAACTACCAATATTGGAGATGTGTGCCTGTGTTGCTCCACCATAACATGGTTATTGTCAGGTTACTGATGGGCGCCCTTCAGTACCTGACAAATAATTGAAACAGAAGGAATCAGGTGGGAAAACCAATGTTCAGCAAGATCAAATATGCAGCTGCGGCTGCACTGGCAATAGCAGTCATCGGAATAGGCATCGGAGCATTCGTGAACTTTAGCGGAGAAGCCCAGGCTTCAGAGGGAGACCCTTGGGCATCCACTAGTCTGGTTTACAAGTTCGCGGATGCCACCGCTGTGGGTGGGGCAGAAGCTACCCTTTCCAGGACACAGGAAGGCGTAACAGCGACATTGAATACCAACGAGCTGAAGGCAGGACACGCCTACACGATGTGGTGAGTTATCTTTAATAATCCGAAGAAGTGCGAATTTGGCATGCCTGGTCTGACGACCTGCGGCGAGGGCGACGTCTTCGCAGAGCCTTTCGGCGAGACTGATGTAAAGGTGTCCGTCCAGCTTGCAGCCGGAAATATTATTGGCGGCACCGGCATGGCTAGCTTCGGCTCCCGACTTGAGGAGCTGACGGTCTCAAGTGGTATCGGTCAGGTTGTTTTCGGCTCCGGTCTTAAGGATTCTCGCAAGGCCGAGATTCATCTGGTTGTGCGAGATCACGGCTCGGTCGTATCTGAAATCGAGGTCGACAAATATAGTCCTTCGTTGGTGGCTGCACCCCGCAGTCGGACCCCTCAGGAACTGGACCTGCAGGCGCCTACACCTGCGTAGATGATCAGTATTGCGGTGTTCGTCCCTTAAGGATTGTAAAGATAACAGGAAGAGGCGGTCCATTGTTGGCTGCCTCCTCCAACTATTTAAGAGCAGGATAACCAGATCGAGAGAAAGGGAATTGCCGTGGTCACCAAAATAGACAAGACAGTTGACGAAGATACGTGGGACCAGATCCTTGAGCAGGTAATCGTGTCGAGCTCGGTAAGGCCCAGCGATCTGGAAGACATCGGCGAGAGGTTCGGGATTTACAAGGCCATGCAGCAGTTCGGTCCGCTTAATGTCTGGGAGCTTGCGGGTTGTACGGGTATTTCTGAAATTACGACCATGGCATGGCTGGCGGGTCAGCTGGCTAGAGATGCAGTTACCTACGAGGTGAATACTGGCCGCTACAGTTTGTGGACACACTGGCCTCCGCTCAGATAATAGAGGACAAATTCTACTGTGATTGGTCTTCCTAAAGACCTGCGAACAGGCACTTATCAGCAGAAGGAAATTAGGTCATGACTCTCAAGACTGCCATACTACGAAACGGATTTAACGCGGCTCCGCCGTTTCCTAATCAGCGCCCAGCCTTCCAAGATGTTTTCAGTATTGCTTCTTTCAGATACCTCTGGGTGGGCAATGGCCTGTCCTACATGGGCGAGAAGGTCATGGTGATGGCTGTGGCCTGGCTGATACTGGATATGACCGGCTCTAATCTGTGGGTCGGTATCGTAAATGGTGTACCGGCGCTGGCTGTAATTTTCTTCAGCGTGATAGCCGGGGTACTGGCGGACAGGGCGGATAGGCGGTCGCTGGTGAAAAGGGCCAGGTTGGGGATGGTTGGCTTGACCTTCCTGATGGGCGCGCTGGTGACGGCCGGATTTATCGAGTTATGGCAGCTTGTCGCGATAGTGGTAGTGGCTATGAGCGTCAACGCAGTGGACATGCCCAACTCTCGAACGCTGGTCTGCGATGTTGTGGCAGGCAAAGGCGATCTGCTTAGCGCAACCTCCCTGAATAGCATCGCTCGAAATTTGGGGTTCATCATAGGACCTTTGCTGGTGGGCCTGCTCATAGGGAACATTGGTGTGGATGCGGCGCTGTATTTCCTTGCGGGAGTTTATGCGCTTGCCTTCGTTTCCGTGTTCGGCGTAAAGGTGACCAGTCAACAATCCAGCAATGCGGGCAGCGTCGGTTGTACGGACGTGCTGAAGGATATGAAAGGGGGATTTTCGTATATAAGGCAGACGTCAAAGGTTGCGTGGATTGTGGGCACGGCCTTCACAGCGCCCCTGGCTGGAGTCTTCTTCGGCATGATGCCTGTGTACGCCAAAGATGTGCTGGTGGTGGGACCGCAGGGTTTGGGTATGATGATGGCTGCGTTTGGAATCGGTGCCGTGATCAGCTCGGGGCTGCTAAGCGTATTCGGTGACCTCAAGAGGAAGAGCTTGGCACTGGCAGCATCCGGGGCGCTGTTTTCTATAGCGATGATCATCAGGGCCTTTTCAAGTAGCTTTCAGCTTACGCTGGCCGCGATCTTTCTGGCAGGGATTGCCGGTGGGTTCTGGATGACTATGACTAACACGATGGTGCAACTGGTTGTTTCCGACGAGATGCGAGGAAGAGTAGTTAGCATTTTCATGATAGGTATTCATATGATGGCGCTGGGCTGGTTGATCGGCGGAGTCATGGCAGTGTTTTTCGGGAATGCCGGTGCCCTGGTCGTAGCAGCGATGTTGTTTGGTGGCTTCGGAATCTTTGCCTACGTTAAGTCCAGCGAATTCAGGGCCGTATAGCAGGTCTGGCTATGTATAGGGAACGGGCGATGCGGTGAAGAGTTACTCAGGCTACGTTTGCTATCGCTGAACAAAAAAAGCTCTAGTCCGGCGATGCTTTTCACTTTTGGGTGGCACGATAGTATAATCCCAGCGAAACTCAGATTACAGGCGCGAGGGGACTATTGGGATGACGAACTGGAGCGGCGATCCGGAAGATATTTATAGCTCACTGGGCGTGAAGAGAGTCATCACGGCGTCGGGGACGACCACGGCGTACGGCGGGTCGAAGCTGCGGCCCGAGGTCATGGAGGCCATGAACAAGGCCGCGACCATGATGGTCAACATGGATGATCTCAATCGCGCGGCCAGCAAGGCCATCGCAGCCGCCACGGGAGCCGAGGCAGGCTTCGTTTCTGGGGGATCGGCCAGCGGGCTGGTGCTGCAGGCGGCGGCAGTTCTGGCGGGCTCCGACCCGGCGAAGATGCGCCAGCTTCCGAATACCGACGGCATGAAGAACGAGTTCATCATTCACCGCACCCATCGCTTTCCCTATGACCAGTGCTACGTATCCGCAGGCGCCAAGTTTGTGGAGATCGGCGACGGTCGGCGCTGCTATCCCTGGGAGATGGAGGCGGCCTTTACCGAAAACACGGCTGCTGCGGTGTACCTCTTCTCCAACTTCACCTCGCGCAGGGCAATCGCTTTTCCGGAGTTTTGCGAGATTGCTCACTCCCACGGCGTGCCTGTCGTAGTGGACGCGGCCTCCTACGTGCCACCGCGTAGCCACCTGAAGCGGTTCACTCGCGAGGGTGCCGACATGGTCATCTACAGCGGAGGTAAGGCGGTGCGCGGTCCACAGGGCACCGGCATTCTATGTGGCAAGAAGGACCTGATCGACGCGGCCTTTGCCAATGCGTCGCCTCATCAGTTCATCGGTCGCAGCGCCAAGGTTGCCAAGGAGGAGATCATAGGTCTGCTGGCTGCACTGGAGATCTTCCTGGCTGAGGACGAGGACGCCCAGATGGCCAAGCTCCGTGAGATGTCGCAGAAGGTGGTGGACGCGCTGGTGGAGGTGCCCGGGCTGCAGGTTACGCTGGAGCACGACCCCTATAACTACCTGACGCCTCATGCGTTGCTGAAGTTCACGCCGGAGTGGCGCGGCCCGGAGCGGGACGACATCTGGCAGGCCATGGCTGATGGCGACCCGCCGGTTTATTTGCATAACATCCACAACCCCGACGAGCTAGCCGTCGATCCCATCAACCTGGACGACGAAGAGCTCGGCATCGTAATCGACCGGCTGCGGGAGACGCTGTTGGGGTAGGGGGATTTAGTCATTTAATCCCACACAGGCCTTTTTTCGTTTTCAAAGGAACAAAGCTCTTTGACGGGTCTGGCACAACTAGTCTGTTAATTTCAGACCTCATCTCAATCGATGCTGACGGCCTGAAGACGGACCAGAATAAGGACCGTACTTTTGAGACGACTTGGGCTGCCACCGATTACATTCTGACTCCGTCAAACGCGGCTCCTGTTGATGGGGATAATCTATCATCTCGGCCATTTACACGGATCGCAGTAGATGGCGATGCGGGATCCAAGTCCGAGTTTCCGCAGGGAATGCAGACTGTGCAAATTGCTGGCCTCTGGGGCTTGTGGCTATGCGTGGCGCGAGCTGTCGAAACGGCAGACGCTGTGGCCGACATTACGACCACCATCGATGCTGTCTCTTCAAGGGCCAGTGTCGAGGCCGGTCACACGCTGCTCATCGACACCGAACAGATGTATGTGCAGAGCTGCAGCAGCAATACGTTGACTGTTGTTAGAGGGGTCAACAGCACGGCGGCGTCTCACGCAGGCTCAACGGCTATCGATATCTACCAGTACCCGGGCGCAATCGCAGAGGCCACCATCATACAGTGGGCAAGACTGTGGAGAAGAAGGGACGGCGCCTATTCCGGCAATGGAGGCCCTGCCGGTGCCATCGCAGGCCCGGACGAAGACGTTCGGCTGATGCTAGGCCAGTTTCGTCGGCACGCCCTGGGGGTCGGCGTCTGGGCTGATGAGATTAAAGATGCCAAGGACGGCCTTGTGTCGCTGTTGGCAGGCATATCCGGACTAACAGTGGTGGACTATCCTGCGGCTTCGATAAACCAGCTTCCGGCGGCAATTGTCCTGTTCGAGTCTCGGAAGGCCAACCAGCTTATCGGCGGGAGCAGCTTCACAGGGCAGCTCAAGGTCGTTTTGCTCGTGTCGTCCGCCGATGCCCAGCAGGCCTATGACGCCTTCGACAGCTACATGGAACCGCTGGGAGCAGCAAGTCTTGAGGCCGCCGTGGACGCTGATAATACCTGGGGAGGCAGCGTCGATGATGGCCGGCTGGTATCCATCGATAATATTGGCCCGCACAAGTAGTGGGGTAGCGCCTATGTAGGGGCAGACTTCCATTTCGGCTTCGTAAAGAGCGTTGCCGGGTAGGGGATATCACTACAATAATTTCCCTAGACAATCCCGACGTGCTAAAATACTCTGGTATGTCCCCAAGTTATTCGGGGTTTAATTTTGTAATTTGGCTTTAACAGAATCCAGGAGTAAGATCGAAATGGATGTCCAGAGCGTCAAACTCGAATCGCGAAACGTTATTGGCAAGAAGGTCAAGAGGCTTCGCAAACAGGGGATTCTTCCTGTTCACGTATATGGAACGTCTGCATCGCCCGTCGCTTTGCAGGGTGATCTGCTGATGTTCCGCAAGCTGGTTCAACAGATTGGCACCAACAGGCCAGTGTCAATAGAGGTGGAAGGCCAGGAAGGCCAGGACCTCTGCTTTGTGCGAGAGATTCAGCGTCATCCGGTTACGGAAGATCTTCTGCACATCGATTTCATTCGCGTTGATGTGACGCAGACGACAAGGGCAGAGGTGCCGATTACCTTAGTTGGTGATGCTCCTGCGACCAGGCAGGGCGGCACGCTGCTGCAGCCTCTGCAATCCATCCTCGTAGAGGCATTGCCGATGAATATACCGGCTTCTCTTGATGTGGACGTTACCGGTATGGATGACTTTGACAAGGCCATATACGTTCGGGACGTCGCTGTGGGTGCCAACGTCACCGTCATCAGCGATGAGGGCGACATGGTAGCTAGGGTAATCCCACCGCGTGTCGAGGCAGAGCCAGTGACAGGTGGAGGAGCGATCGAGAGCGACGGCGAAGCCGATGCTACCGCGGACGCAGGAACAGCGGAAGGCGGAGCCTCCGAAGGCTAGAGTTCGAATATGTAGAAAGGGCCGCACTTATGTGCGGCCCTTTTTTTATTTCAAAAACCCACCAAGATTATTAGGTTGGAGTTAAGCTACCCGATGTGGTGCCAGTGCCTGCATGTTAGGCGTGAATCCCAGGCCAGGGCGGTCCGGAGCCAGCACGTAACCATCGGCCACTTCTAGCTGCTCATCGAACATGATTCCCCACATGGGGTCGGTGGAATCGCTGTAGTATTCCAAAATCAGGCCGTTGGAGATTGCTGAGACCAGATGGATGTGCACTTCCTGCTTGCCGTGGGGCGCGATAGGAAGGTCTTGAGCCTGAGCCAGCGCGGCAACCTTCATAAACTCAGATATGCCCCCCATGATTAGCGCATCAGGCTGAATTATGGCCGCGCACCGATTGTTTATGAGATCGCGGAAGCCATATTTGGTGTACTCATTCTCTCCGGTTGCAATGGGAATAGAGGTAGACCTGCTTATCAGCCTGTGGCCCTCGTAGTCGTCGGGATTCACCGGCTCTTCGAACCAGTAGACGTCGTACTTCTCGGTCTTCCGGGCGATCTCGATGGCCTCGTAGAATCGGTAGGCACAGTTGGCGTCCATCATCACCTTTACGTCCGGCCCGACCGACTCCCGCACGACTCTTACTCTCTCGACATCTTCGTTGATGGTCGCGCCGCCTATTTTCATTTTGACGGCCTTCGCGCCCATGTCTACGGCCTTTTCCATTTCTGTAGCCAGCTCTTTTAGGCCCTTGCCCTCTTCGTAATAGCCGCCAGCGATGTAGACGGGCACCTTGTCTGCATAGCCCCCCAGAAGCTGATGAACTGGGCGTCCGGCCACCTTGCCTTTGATGTCCCAAAGGCCTATATCTATGCCGCTGATTACTCTGGTGCTGACGCCGCGCCTGCCCACTAGTTTCGGCTGCCACATGGCGTCCCAGATACGCTCCGTATTAAAGGGGTCCTGGCCTATGAGGTATTGCTTGAAGTGGTCCATGAAGCTGACGCCGACCTCTTCCGATCCCTGAATACCACCGTAGTAACCGTAACCTGTAATACCCTCGTCAGTCTTGATTGTTACTACATTAAGGCCCGAAGTAGGATAGGTATACATGCCATTTCGAATAGGCGCGTGCCTTTTCCAACGGTAGACTTCGATACTAACGTCCGTAATTTTCATAAGTCCCCATTCCTCCACTAAAAGTTACAGTTTTTGGGAAAGCGTCGGTATTTTACCATAGCTCGAATCTTGTAAAAGTCTAAGAAAGAGTAATCCTGATCCATAGGACTAATTTCAGGGCCTGTGCTAGCGTAATTGATAGGCAATACTGGCCATAGGCAATTGGGAATATGGCCAGGAGAATTGTCGTCGTATGGGAGGAGGCAGACGAATGTCGATTCGTCCTGTAATTGTAATTACATTTTTGGCTGTGCTGATAGGCGCTGCGATTGGTGGTGGCACGTTGCTTGGGCGGAGCCTAAGTGCGTCCCCGCCGGCCAGTGTCGTGGTGTCGCCACAACTGCAATCGTCCACGGGCCAGTATCCATTCACCATGCAGGGCCTCCTGTTGGACGAGAATGGCGATCCAGTATCAAACAGCTCGCACTCTCTTACATTCGCAATTTACGATGATCCTGACGTTAGCGCCGCCCTGTGGAGTGAGTCGCGAACCGTCTTTACTTTGAACGGGCTGTTTACGACAGAGCTTGGCGTTGTTAAAGAGATCGAATCTGATATCTTCGCTAACAATTCCAAGACCTGGCTGGGCATAAGGGTTGAATTCAACCCGGAACTTAGGCCTCGCGTAAGAATGTCCTACTCTCCATACGCCATCCACGCTGTCACTGCGGGAAGTCTTATAAAGGTTCCTCCAAGCCCTGAAAGGGTGGCAGTGCTTCGCTGGTACGAAACCAATGAGACCGGAATAGGTGTCGATCTTGATGACCGACCCGGTGCCATCGCTTATGACGGCAAATTCATGTGGGTGGCAAATCAGGGAGATGACGATGTTTCGGGCGACGACGCTGTAACCAAAATCGACGCGTATACCCGCAAAGCTATTGCCAATTTCCCAGTCGGCACGAACCCCAGCGCCGTCGCATTCGATGGTGAGAATATTTGGGTCGCCAACTATGGCAGCAACGACCTTACGAAATTTAAGGTTGACGGAACCAAGAAACGAACACTTCCGGCCGGTGCGCCGGGAAAGGGTATACGGCCAGTTGCTCTCGCCTTTGACGGGGAGTTCATGTGGGTGGTGAACGAAGGGGATGGCGAGGTAGTGCTGTATGACGTAAACGATGAAACTATTTCGAGAACGGTAGCGGTGGGTGATAGCCCTTCCAAAATCGCCTTCGATGGGGAGCTCATGTGGGTTCTTAATTCGGGAACTCGCAATGTCACGCGCATAAATGCCAAAACGGGTGCTGAAGTAGACAGGATTAAAGCTGGCGATGGGCAGTCTGCACTGGTTTTTGACGGAACCAGTATGTGGGTAGTCGACGAGGGCGATAATTCCGTAACGAAGATCCGAGCCAGTGATGCGGAGATACTGGGCACCTTCGACGTGGGAGGGTCTCGACCCATTGCCATAGGTTTTGATGGTAGTTCTATATGGACGGCGAACCGTAACGGCAACAACGTGACCAAGTTCAACCAGTCTGATGGAACTATTATCGGCACTTACAGTGTTGGCCGGACCCCTGTAGATATCGCATTCGATGGTGTCTATATGTGGATTGTTAGCCAAGAAGACGACAAAGTGACGATAAAATAAATGAGATTTCTCAAGCATGTCGTTACCAGCCGTCGGCGAAGAAGGCATTTTGTTGTCGCCATGTCTGTGGTGGGTGTAGCACTGGCATTTAGCGCAAGCTTTGTCGCGGCACAAGAGTCCAGAATCTTCTTGCCGTGGTTTACTCAGTCGAACGGCGGCGGATCGAGTTCTGATGGTGACACAAAAGTGCGGATCACCTTTGGGCAGGTCGCAGTGGGTAGGTCAAGTTCTGATGATTTCGATCTCAAACTTGGCTACGACCATGGCGTCTATGCCGGCGCGCCAGCATTTGCTGGTAGTGTCCTGGAGCAGGCGCTAACTCCGCTTCCTGATGCGACGGCTACATTGCCGCCAACGAACACTCCTGTCCCAACTGAAGGACCATTAGAGGAGACGGCCACACCCTCTGCTGTAGAAGACACTCCTACACCGGAAGCGCCCGTTGTCGAGGAAACGCCGGAGGCGGCACATACGCCAATGCCAATTTTAACCTCGACCTCCGTGCCGCCAACGCAGCTTCCAGCAGTTGTGACGCCGCCTGAAGATTTGCCTACGAACACGCCAATTGTGATAGTAGTCACCACCGCACCAGAGCCTAATACTGAGCCGGCAGCGACAGCAACGCCATTTATTATTGTGGTCACCGCGCCGCCAGCTGATACGCCGACACCTACGCCGCCGTCGTCCGGGAGCGCATGTGGGGTGGCTGCAAATGGTGGGTCTGGCCCTCTCGACCTGGGCATGTTGATGCTCCTGATAGCCCCTGTGATGCTTTGGAGGTTTGGAATTAAGCCATGATGATTTGGAAAAGGTGGGGAGCTGTCCTTCTGGGACTGCTACTGCTGATACTGACGGTCGCCGTCGGGGCAGGCGCGTCACTGGCATTTAATGGTGCGCAGGACTCACCAGTGTTTACATCAGACCTGCAAGCGTCATCAATCGAGTTTCCTATTTCGATTCAGGGCGTCTTGTCGGATGAAGACGGTAAAGCTGTTCCCAATGGCTCTCATAACATAACCTTCTCAATTTACAATGAGGCCTCGGGCGGAACGCGTCTGTGGGAAGAGTCCCAGAGCTTAGCCAGTTCAGGCGGACTTTTCGATACCCTTCTGGGGAAATCCAAACCCATAGACCCATATATCTTGAACGATTCGCCGGAAACCTATCTTGGCATCAAGGTCGGTAACGACCCTGAACTGGATCCTCGGCTTCGTCTGGCATACGCACCTTATGCAATATGCAATCCAGGCTGTGGCATCCTACGATTCTGATACTTTGGACGGTTTCGATTCGTCAGACTTCGCTCTAAAGGGTGAGGTACAGTCATCAGGTGGCGTTACGGTCGCAGCATCCTCGTATGGCCCCTTCTCGTCCAGTATTTTGGATAACGATGGCAACGTTGGCAGTTATGCGTCGATGGTAATTGGACTTGATGGCCTAGCCGTTATCAGCTACTACGACGCAGGTGACGAAGACCTCAAAGTGGCCCATTGTTCCAACACGACCTGTTCCAGCTCAAGCATCTTTACTGTAGACAGTGTAGGGAAGATAGGGAAATTTACCTCTATTTCCATTGGGGTAGACGGTCTGCCTCTCATTAGCTACTACGCGAAACAGCTGGAAACCTGAAATTGGTCCACTGTGGCTTGGTCGATTGCGACGACTCCGACGACGACAACATCATAACGACTGTAGACTGGTCAGGTCAGGTGGGGGAGCACAGCGTGAATGTGCCGAGCATTGATGGCCTGCCAATTATCATCTACTACGATGATACCTCTGGGGCTCTAAAGTCCTTGCGCTGTGCCTACGTCGGCTGCGCCATTCTGTAAAGGGAAACTGCCCTATGCGGACGTGCACGACCCAATACGCCGTTTGCCGAGGCTTCATTGACACGGCTCACAAGGCCTGATGTATGATGACCGTGACGAAAGTTTTGGCAGATGTATACCCATATCCACCGATGCCTGTTAATTCGTTGGCGACTGAAATCAGTTTGCTAATCCACAAGTCGTAACGTTAGGGCCTTAATATGACTTCTTACAGATATTCCCGATGGGACGGCAGCCAACAGATATTCGGCCTTGATGAAGACGACATCATGGAAAGTCTGGCCGATGACATTCTCTCCAATGGCGACCTCAACCGGGCGCTGCGGAACATGATGCAACGGGGCATGAAGGACGATAACGGCCAGCAGATGCCAGGTCTTCGTGACCTCCAAGAGCGGCTCCGCCAGCAAAGACAACAGCAGCTTGAGCGGTACAACCTCGATTCCCTCATGGATGACCTTAAAGAGAAGCTAGAAGAGGTCCTCGATACCGAGCGTAGTGGCATAGAAAATCGGCTGCGTGACGCCCGTCAGCAGCTTGATGAAGCAGGCGATAGCGCTGAACCCCTGCAAGACCCCATGAAAATGCTGGAAGACAGGGCTGAGCGTAACCAGGAAAAGCTGGACGGCCTTCCGGATAGCATGGGCGGCAAGATACAGGAGCTTCAAGACTACGATTTCATGGATCCCGAGGCCCGACAGAAGTTCGACGAGCTGTTGGACATGCTCAAGCAGCAGATGATGCAGAACTTCTTTCAGGGCATGAAGGACCAGCTTCAAGACATGAGCCCCGAGGACAAGGAAGGCCTGAAGAACATGATTCAGGCGCTCAATCAGATGCTCCACGATCGGGCTACGGGCGAGGACCCTGACTTCGAAGGCTTCATGGAGCAGTATGGCCAATACTTCGATCCCAATCGGCCTGCCAGTTTCGACGAGCTACTGGAACAGCTTCAGCAGCAGATGGGTGCGATGCAGTCGCTCATGGATAGCATGTCGCCGCAGATGCGGGACGAGCTTGAGGGCCTGATGCAGTCGGCCATCGACCCCGAGTTCATGAACGAGCTTGGCGAGCTAGCCAGCATGATGTATGACATGTTCCCCTTTGACGATAAGGCCAATGAGTACCCATTCAAGGGCGAGGAGTCCATGACGCTGGACCAGGCCATGGAGCTCATGGGCAAGCTGCAAGAGATGGATAAGCTAGAGCAGCAGATCCAACAGGTCATGCGCAATGGCAACGTAGAGGACCTAGACCCCGTAAAGGTAGAGGAGCACCTGGGAGAAGAGGCTCGTCGCAACCTTGAACAGCTGCAAAAGGTAATCCAGCAGCTGGAAGAGGCCGGTTACCTCAAGCGTAAAGGAGACCGCCTTGAGCTGACTCCTAGGGGTATGCGTAAGCTGGCCCAAAAGGCCTTGAAAGAGGTCTTCTCGGAGCTGAAAAAGGACAGGGTTGGGCGACACGAGGTCTACTATCGCGGCGATGGCGGCGAGAGGACTGGCGAGACCAAGCCCTACGAGTTCGGTGATCCCTTTGATCTCGACCTGCATAGGACTCTCTTTAACTCGGTCTTGCGGGAAGGCCCCAAGACTCCCCTAAAACTCAGTCCTGACGACTTTGAGATAAACCGTACTGAGCACATGACGCAGACGGCCACGGTGCTGTTGCTGGACCAGAGCCGCTCTATGGGCATGTTCGGCAGCTTCTCGGCGGCCAAGAAGGTTGCCTTGGCGCTGTATTGGCTCATCAAGAGCGAGTACCCTAGGGACTACTTCAACGTCATTGGCTTCTCCGACTACGGCATGGAGATCAAGACAGATGACCTGGCGGAACTGACATGGAATGCCTGGGTCTCGGGCACGAACATGCAGCACGGGCTCCTGCTGGCTCGAGGGGTCCTGTCACGGCAAAAGGTCGCCACGAAGCAGATTCTCATGATTACAGACGGGGAGCCTACCGCTCACCTGGAAGGTGGCCGTGCGCAGTTCAGCTATCCGCCTAGCTGGCAAACGCTGGACGAGACTCTAAAAGAGGTGATGCGCTGCACCCAAGAGGGCATCACCATCAACACCTTCATGCTGGAGTCCAACTACTACCTGATGGACTTTATTGACAAGATGACGCGGATCAACAAGGGCAGGGCCTTCTACACGGACCCATCACAGCTTGGGAAATACGTGATGGTAGACTACCTGAAGGGTCGTCGTAAGAGAATCGCATAAGGATGTTTAAAAAGTCGATCAGATGTTTATATATGAATAATCTCCACTAAAAACACCGAGGCCTAGATGCGCCGTCTTGTTCCTCTTCTTGTCACCTTCATCGAAACAGCGTTCATCCACGAACTCTCCCACCTAGGTTTGGCTTACCTCTTAGGCATCACCGTAGTTCAGTTCTACTGGCTTGACCCCGTCTTGAATGTCCCCAGCGTATATTTTGAGGTCCATGGCTGGTCATGGCAGCTCTCCGTCACTCAGTTCGGCGGTGGCATCGTCGCCGGGACCGTCTGGGGTATTTTGCATGGTCAGCTCCTTCGCAGAGGTTACATGGACCGCAGCGGGGCCTGGTGGGCCTTTGGCGCATGGCTAGCCATTCTCACCGTGTGGCAGTTCGGGCAAGGCCTCATAGAAGGCGCACTGCATGGAATGTACATCGACGGCACGCAGCAACTCGGCAGCACCAGCCGCATGATGCAGTTCGCCTTGATGACCATGGGTTTCCTGCTACACGTAGTCGCTACAAAAGACAGGTTGCCCGGCATGCGAAGCAAGGTATTGAGTTCAGATTCGCACTAGGACCCCGTAGCTAGTCTGCGCTCTGTTAGAATGTCGGTGCTATGACTACTGATCTGAACAGGCCTAGCTGGTGGGGTGGTGAGAACCGCGCTTCTGGTCGGCCATCTCTCCTGGGCCTCATCGACAACGGCACCATGGATACTCAGACCGCAGCGCTGCTCTGGCTTCTTGTCGACCGTGGCTCTTCGATACTCGCCGCAGCGGGACCGCAGCTAGCGGGCAAAACCACTCTGCCACCACGCTTTTGGACCTCATGCCATCGTCTCTGGACTCGTCTCGTGAACAGGTGCTAACCCGGGGTAAGGAAGAGGACTTCTCTTTTTTAAAGCGCACCGTGCCGGAGGAGACGTACATTCTTGTGGCAGAACTGAGCAATCACACCCCCGCATACCTGTGGGGAGATTCTGTGCAAACACTCTTTCATGCACTGGATGTTGGTTACTCCATGCTGGCCACCATGCACGCAGACGCTCCTGAAGAGGTGCTGGACATCCTCCGCGACTACCCCGTTTTTATCCTCGATAGCCAGCTGCATCATGTGGGAGTAGTCGTCAACCTGGTGCTGATGTACGGGGAGCACGAGCTGAACCGCCGGGTGAGTGGAATAACCCTGATTGAGCCTGGGCCGTCTCTGGTTGCACTGATGGACTGGAATGCCGATGATAATTCCATTGCTTTTCTAACGAGTCGAGAGGTCATGGACGCGCTGGCCAAGCACGTGGACCTGTTGTATGAAGAGCTGCCGGTAGAGCTAAAACGGCGGTACGACGCTTTGCAGAAGCGACACTCGATGAGTGACCTCACACCGGCAGCAGCGGTCCAGATGGCTGAAGCCTATGCCGATGGTCGGGCCTGAGCAAGCACTCCACCTGCAATACCTGCGCTGCCCCGTTCATGTGTATCATGCTTAAGTAGTCCCATTGAACCTACCGTTTCCCCTCCACCTGCCTCACAATCAAAGAAGAAGACAATAAACCGGAAACCCCAGTGGCCTTTGCTGTATGCCGTATCTGTGCGCATGGCGAAAACCAGGCTTGCCGGGCTTCCAGCTAACATAGACTGACAAGATCAGGGGTAATGAGGAGAAATCATGACGAGATGGTGGTTAATAGGCGGAGGGGCCTTCTTGGGCATTCTACTGATTGCCAGCTTGATATTGGCCTATACTCAGGAAGAGGAGTTGCTGCCGCTAGGCACAGCTGAGGCTGCCGTTCAGGACTTTCTCAATGCTGCGGAGGCTGACAATCTGGAAGTCTCCTATGGGTACCTGTCCGAAGAGCTAAAGGCCGGGTGCAGGCTCGAAGACTTTGTCTTCGACAGTTCCTACCGGTTCCAATGGATCCAGGAGTCCCGTGTCATCTTGGATAAGACCAACGTTGTTGGCGACATTACCTTCGTGGACGTCAAGATCTCGCAGTACTACAGCCAAGGGCCCTTTGGTACATCGGAGTCCCTCCATAGCGAGCAGTTTGCCCTGAAGCAGGAAAACGGCCTTTGGAAATTCTCCAAATATCCTTGGCCATACAACTTCTGCAGGTCTGCCGTTCCCGTAAACGTGGTGCCGAAGGTGGAGCCAACGCCAGCACCGACGCACGTGCCACTGCAGGCGCCTACCGCTGAGCCAGCGAGAAAACCAGCTGCGCCTTAAAAGTAAACTAATGGCATTTGCGAAGTTTCAAATGCCAGGCTTAACTTGTATTTACACCGCGAAACGAGAAGAACATGTTTAACTCAATTTTGGGAATAGTACCGTTTATAGTATTTTTGGTCATCGTAGGTCTCATAATCTACGGTGTTGTGTCCTGGCGTAAACGAGAGCAGGTCACTGAAGTCGATCCTGGCATAGGCACGGTTCGCCGTCTCTATTTCTACACGGTGTCCTTTGTCTCTCTGATGATGGCCGTGAACGGCGTCATACTGATGCTGTGGTTCGTCTTGCGTGGGATATTTGAAGGCGCAGCTATTTCTTCAAACAACGCTGCACTGGCTGGCGGCGTGTCTCTAATAATTGTGGGACTGCCCCTGTGGATATTTCACTGGAGGCTAATTCAGCGCTACGTCACAGAGCTTCCTGTGGAGAGCCGCTCCCTGCTTCGTAAGTTCTACATGTACCTCGTGCTTGCCGTCAGCGGAGTAGCGACAGTCATTACGGCTGTAATGGCGCTCAATAGCGTCTTCGGCTTCAGGGATTCCAGTGCCTACACCTTCAGCGCACTGTTGATCTGGGCTGTGGTCTGGCTGTTTCACTGGCGAATCGAAGAGACCGAAGGGCAGTCTACGCCGGACACGTTGGGAATCAGGCGTCTTTACCTGTACGGTGGGGCACTGGTAACCCTGGTGATGCTCGCCTCAGGTCTGGGTGGCGTTATCTTTATGATCATCCAGGGCGGTTACGATGCGATGACCTCCGCCAATACGGTGATATCAGGAAACGCAGGCCTATGGCGGGAGTCCTTTGCCATGGCCCTTTCCATTGGAATTATCGGTGGGTTGGTCTGGGGCTTCCATTGGCTCTACCTTGCCCGCAACGATTCTGGGTCTGGGCTCAGGCAGGTGTACCTGTACGTGTTCGCAGTCCTGGGTGGCGTTGTCACCATGCTTGCGGCGCTGTCTATAGGGCTGAACGGCGTGCTCATCTGGTTGCTTGGCGCCGCTGACGACCCTCTCGCAACGCACTTTCGATTCTTCCCTGGTGTTATAGCTACATTTGCCATCGGAATTGGCCTGTGGGCCTACCACTGGATGGTGGTGCAGAGGGAGGCCAGGATATCTTCGCAGGAGGCGCGAGACGCTCGTCGCACGTATGTTTATGTCGTGTTGGGCATAGGGCTAATAGCAGTATCCATTGGGGCATTCATTCTGGTGGGTACGGCCTTGGAGCTGGTAATAGACAGCTTCACCCAGACCATTAGCGGTAGCACTGGCTTCCGGAAGGAGCCACTGGCCCTCAGCATAACCTTGCTGGCGCTGGGAGGGCCGCTATGGGGTTACTTCTGGGCTGCTGCACAGCGGATGGTGAAAGAAGGCGGCGCTACGGAGCCGCAATCCCTACCTCGTAGAATCTTCGTTGTTGCTGCTTTGGGCGTTGGAGTTTTATCCCTTCTTGGCAGTGGCAGCACGTTGCTGTTCCTGTTCTTGCGGGACCTGCTGGAGGGCAGCGTAGACTCAGGAACCGTCGATAACCTAACAGTTCCTATTGCAATTATTGTTACTGCAATCATATTCGTACCGTACTACTGGAACGTTTACAAGCAGGACAGGCAGGCCGCATTGGCGGTTCCTGGGGCTAAAGAGACACCAGCAGTGCGAAAAGACGTTACGGTTCTGGTGGCCCCCGGCGGCGACGAGATGGTTAGAAGACTGCAGTCTGCTTTAGGGTATCGAGTCAAAAGCGCGCGGTGGAGCGATGCTGATGCCACTGTTGTCTCCCTGTCGGACGAGGAGTGCGGTCGGCTAGCTTCACATGTGGCCTCTGCCTCTGGCAGGCGCGTCATGATAATTCCGAGCAGTTCCGGCGTAAGGGTTGTGTCTTACGAGTAAGCTGTGCGAACCTCAGGCTTGGATTTAGGCATTCCGACCAACAAAAGGCGACTAAGCTATGAAATTGCTACATATAGAGCAGCCCGCAGTCTGGGTACTGAGTAACTTTTTTGCAATTCCCTGGTGATGAGTGATCCCTGGCCTGCTTGGTCTGATGGGTTCCTCATCAGCCGGGCTGGCCGTGGCACCCGTGTTGCAAGTGCTTACGTGGCCGCTGCTGGCCTTAACGGGCCTTACGCTGGGAAGAGGCTGGTACGTCGAGATTTCTCAGGGTAAGGGATGACGTTCCCCGTGGTCCCGACGTTCCACAGCGATACTGTTGATTAGCACAACCACCTCGTTGGCGTTCTGGGGCCTGCGTTTCGGCGGATTACTGGGAGGTAGCCCCTTCTAGCTAAATCGCTCCAGGCCAAATGCGCCGACGGAGAGGTCAGTCTTGCCGGTGGTGATGATGTCTGATGTGGCCTTGCCCATGCCCGGGCTGATGAGGATGCCCTTCTTGCCGGCACCCGTGGCCATGTAGACATTGTCCCAGCCCGGCGTCTTGCCAACGATAGGCAGCCAGTCGGCCGTCACCGGTCGCAGGCAGGTGGTGTGTTTTGAGATCCGAGCGTTGGCCAGTGATGGCATGGTTTTGATTGCGCCGTCAAGCAGTTTCTTCTTCGCAGCTTCGGTGGGCCGCAAGTCGAAGCCCTCATCGGCCTCGGTAGCGCCTACCCAGATCAGCCCATCGGCCCTCATATACAGAGAAGAGCCAGCGCCAGCGAAGTCTTGCTCCAGCGGGTCTCCTACGGGCTCCACGCGGACGATCTCACCTTTCAGCGGGTGTACTGGTATCTTTATGCCCAGCCAATCTGCCGGGCCGCCAGTCCACGGTCCTGTGGCGACAACCACGGCGTCGCAATCGACCTCATCGTCTTCCAGAAGCACGCCTGTCACTCGACCACCTGAGGTCTTAAGGCCAGTCACCTCTTTGGCTACGACACTGGCGCCCATACCCTCGGCCGCCTTGCACAGAGCCATCGTGTAGTCGTAACCGGTTAGGCTGACGTTGCCGTATGTGTACAGAGCCTTGATAGCCGAAGGGTTTATGCGAGGTTCCATCTTTAGCAGTTCGTCAGTCTCCATCCAGTGGGCCGAGAAGCCGTCCACGCCTTCAAATATCTCCAGCGTTTCCTTCATATCGTTCAGCTCGGACTCATCAAAAGCCACGTTTACCATAACAAGAGTCTTGGAATGGAAAGGAATGCCGGACTCCGCTGGTAGCTGTTCAGCCAGCACCTGGTGCATTTTGAACGACTCTCCAGCCAGAGCGGCCAGGGGGCCTGGAATTCCAGCTCCCTGTAGAGGATTGAGACCGCCGGCGTTGAATCCAGATGCCTGACTGGCGATGCCGTTTCGCTCGATGATGGTGGCCTTCACACCGGCCTTGGCGAGGTAATACGCGGTAGCACAGCCCGCGACGCCTCCGCCTATTATTACGACTTCTGCTGTTTCAGCCATTGAGTGTCTCCCTTAAATGTGGTAGGCGTTAGTATAGCGCGACGGAGCAAATAGCGCGCCTAATCATCTCTGAATCTCTCGACTGCAGCTCGCTGAGGCAGCCTAGGTGCTCTGGCGAAGATCATACAGCCGAGTGCTCCGAGGTAACCAACCAGGCCAAACAGGAAAAGCCATGTATAGCTGCCTGTGTAGGCAAATATGAGCGCACCCAGTGTCGGGCCAAACCCCAACGCTCCCGTCTGAAACGGCCCCACAAGTCCGCTGATTGATCCGAAAGAGGTCCTGCCGAAGTACTGGGCGATCATCATGTTGCCCAGTATATTCAGGCCGCCGGCCACAGTGCCGTAGAAGACCACAACTGCGAAAGCGGCATTGCTATTGGGTATCACCAGGAATAGGGCCACCGCGACGCACGTGAGGCTCAGTAGTCCCAGCAACATTTTACGCGGGGAAAAACGGTCAGACAGGTATCCCCAAAACGGGTTTCCTAGAGAGCCAAGTAGGGAACTTAAGCTCAGCCCGATGGCAGCCATTGCCACGGACGCACCCGAGTCCCTGAGGTACGGGACTATCTGGAAGTTGATTGTGCCGGACGTAAGAGTCACCAGAGACTCTGCGACGACAATTAGCCAGAACGACCAGGTTACGGCAGCTTCGGTGGCCGTCCAGCTAAACTCCCGGGCAGAATCCCTCCGCTGTAGAGTTGACTGGTCTAATATGGCCTCCGGTTGGTCACCATCTGGCTCCAGCCCAATGTCGGAAGGCCTCCTTCGCATTACCACCAGCAGGGGTAACACAATGACCAGGGCAACCATCCCGTGAATGCGGTAGGCCGTCCGCCAACTGTACGCATTGGCGATTAGAGAAAAGATCTGGATATTAATGGAACCGCCAAAGGGACGGGCCATGGCGCTGATACCCATGGCAAGGTTGCGTTTACGCCGAAAGAAGTTCACGGCGGCGGTGCGTGGCACTACGCCCACCAGGATGGGGTTCGGTATGGCGCGAGCGATGATGTAGGCGAGGTAGAACTGCCATACGGACTGGATTCCTCCCAACGCCAGGAACGCCAGGCCTGCAATAAGCGCGGCAATCGGCATTAGTCCACGAGGGCCGTACTTGTCGGCCAACCTGCCGATAAATGGCGTCAGAAATCCAGACGTCCATGTGCCTGCCGTGACCGCATAGGCGATGGTGCTGCGGTCCCAGCTCATGTCTTCGAAAATGAAATTCTGAACGCCGCCCAGGACCAGTTGCGCGGAGCCTGTGGCGGCGTAGGTCCCCATTGCTGAGACTGCCAGAATGAGCCAGCCATAATAAAAGGGAGTCTTAGGCCGCCAATCAGCAATGGAACGCAGGGATGTCATCTAGGCAAGCATTGTGTCTGCAAATTTTCTGCCCAGGCTTTCGCCGGACTAAAGCTCAAAGGACATTAGCTCTTCGGCAAAAAGCAGCTGGCCGCTATAGTGTTCGCGAACGTCTCCGATACCCTTCTCCATAGGCCCGTGCTGCGATAGGTGCTGCCCCACATGAACAAGAACCAGCTTCTTCACACCAGCCTTCTCTGCCAATTGGGCGGCTCCGATCGTGCCGCACTGGCCGGGTGACTCGCCGTCCGCGTCCATGATCTCCTGGTCGTCCCAACACATGCACAGCATCACGTCGGCGTCCTTGGCCAGCTCAGCGACCGAGTCGCAAGGCTGCGTGTCGCCTGTGAAAACAACGCTGCCGTCCGGCGTATCCACCCGGTACGCTAACGAGTCTAGGAACGGCTGCACGTGTTCTGCGGGTGCTGCGGTAACCTCCCAGTCTTTGCCAGAGAATACCTTGCCCGGGCCGATGTCCTTGGCGATCACCACTGGCGGGTTGCGAGGCAGAGTGCCGCCTCGGTTGATGTAAATCTTCTGACTGAGTGGGTGGCCGACGCGGGCCTTCCAGTCGTGGGCGAAGAGGCCATCATGCTCGTCGAGAATGCCGTGGGTGATTTTTTCCGTCAGTGTTGGCCCGAACACCTGCAAATCGTTCTCTTTACCGGTGCTCTGGTCCCAGCGGCAAAGGAGGAAGCATGGGTAGTCGATGTCGTGGTCGAAGTGGTGGTGGGTGAAGAATAGCTGATCGATGTCCGTGGGCCAAAGCCCTGCCTTGACTAGCTTGTGCGTGGCAGCCGGTCCGCAGTCGATCATGAACTGCTGGTCGCCCACTTCCATGGCGAAAGATGAGCCAAATCGGGTCGGTGTGGGTGTAGGCGTTCCGGCACCCAGGACGTGTATTTTCGTCATATCTCTGGTTAGCCTCCTGATTTCAGGGACTCCAAAATAGTAGCTGAAGAGCAGGCCAAGTTTAGCAGGAATTTAACAGATTGCACCATAAGGGCCTTTGTAGCTCATTTGCATGTCCGAAAATGGTGTTGGAAGGACAGATGTCTTTCTACTTCTTTATTGCAAAATTAGTTATATAAGAGCCACCGACGCGAAAAACGGAGCAACATTTGCTTGCCTGAAAGCCAAGGTCGACTATAATAGCGGTCGGATGCCAGTGTAGTTTGACAAGACCATGATGACCTGCAACCACTGGTAATAAAGGAGTTTGACATGAACGGCGCAAGAAAACGCATAGGAATTCTGGTTGGCGGTGGCCCTGCGCCGGGGATAAATAGCGCCATTAGTGCGTGCGTTCTTGAGGCCGTCAATAACGGCATAGAAGTCATGGGGATCTGGGACGGCTTCAGCCAGCTAATGCAGGGTCGCAAGGATAGGGCCAGGCTTTTGACCATGACGGACATCGCTACGATCCACGCTGAAGGCGGGTCCATTCTGCGAACATCAAGGGCAAATCCCACTACAAACCCGGAAAACCTCGCGACCACAATTCGCATGTTGCGTGAGTTGGAAGTGTCGTACCTGGTTAGCATTGGCGGCGAGGACACGGCGCTCTCAGCGGCGGAGGTTGCTCGCAACTCTGGCGGAGACGTCAGGGTCGCTCACATACCTAAGACCATAGATAACGATCTGCCTCTGCCGGGTAGTATTCCTACCTTTGGTTATGAGACGGCGCGTCACGTAGGCACTCAACTGGTGCTCAACCTGATGGAGGACAGCCGCACAACCAATCGGTGGTTCGTTGTGGTAGTAATGGGACGCAAGGCTGGTCACCTCGCCTTGGGTATAGGGAAGGCTGCAGGCGCTGCTCTGACTCTTATTCCTGAGGAATTTAGCGATGAGCCTATCGGTATTGATGATCTCGTAAAGGTCATTGAAGGCGCCATGATAAAGCGAAAACTCTCAGGCAGAGATGATGGCGTCGCAGTTATTGCCGAAGGGGTCGCTGAGAGGCTGGACCCTGAAGAACTGGCCAGGCTGGCGGGAGTGAATATCGCCCGGGACCCCCACGGCCATATCAGGCTGGGAGAGATTCCCGTGGCCGCCATCATTCGTCGAGAGGTGCAGAAAAAGTTTGCTGCGTCGGGTGTTGATCTAGGCATGGTAGATGTCACCGTCGGTTACGAACTGAGGTGCGCCCCGCCCACGCCCTTCGACATCGACTACACACGAACGCTGGGGTACGGAGCAATACAGTTCCTGCTCTCGGAACCGAGCAATGAGAAGCTGACTCACGGTGGGCTGGTCTTTATGGAGGACGGCAACCTGAGCGCAATGCCATTCGAAGACATGCGTGATGACGCCACCGGCAAGACAAGAATCCGTGTAGTGGATACGGCATCTCAGTACTACAAGGTTGCTCGTGAATACATGACGCGTCTGGAGAGTGACGACCTTGACAACAGCGAAAAGCTGGCCAAGCTGGCTGCGATTTCCCAGCAGACCTCTGCTGAGTTTAAGAAGAGATTTGCCTCTGTCGTCTAGCCTACGACCAGTTGTAGCAGAGTCTTGCGTCGGTTAAGAACTGTCCTAGTAAGCATCAATAAAACTAGTTGCATTGTGAATAATTGATATACAAACTAATTGGATTACGTAGGGCAGCGGCATTGGTCGTCATCATGTTCCTGTTTGCCTCGGCATGCAGCGCATCATCTGTCGAAGAGGTCGCGACTCCCACAATAGTGGCTGCCACTGAGGTTCCAGCAGAGGGCACCCCTCCGGTATCCCCTCAGTCACACATGCAGTTGGCATTCGCTACAACAGATTTCGGCGTTGGCGAAAATCGCATCGCCTTTGGCCTAATTGATAGCGAAGACGGTCCTATTCGCGACGCCACTGTCGAAATCCAGACCTTCTTCATATCGGAAGGCGGTCAGCAGGATGGTCCCAAAGAGACCGTAAATGCAGTCTTCCGAAAATGGCCCATCAGCCCCAGTGGAATCTATACGGCTCGGCTTAAATTGGATAGCGAGGGCAGTTGGGGAATTGGCGTGATCGCCAGCCGGCCGGATGGCAGCGTGCAGTCTGCGGCCAGCCCCATACGGGTCAAGGCGAAAAGCTCAGCACCTCAAATAGGCTCCGCCGCGCCCCGAAGTGCTAACAAGACGTTGATTGATGTACAGGGCCTGGCGCAGATTACTACAGACGTTGATCCAGACCCGGAACTCTACGGATTGACGGTGGCAGAGGCCCTGGATTCAGGACTTCCGTTAATGCTGACCTTCTCAACGCCGGCGTTTTGCCAGACGGCGACCTGCGGGCCTCAGCTAGATATGCTGAAGGCGCTCAAGGCGAAGTATAGTGACAGAGCTAACTTTATTCATATCGAAGTCTACGATAACCCTGATGAGATCCAAGGGGACCTAAGCAATGCCATCGTTTCGCCGGTATTAGCCGAATGGAGACTCCCCAGCGAGCCCTGGACCTTCGTCGTGGATGAAGATGGCCTGGTTCAGGCGAAATTCGAGTCCTTCGCAACCCGAGAAGAGTTGGAGACTGCCCTGACAGCCGTGCTCCCATAGCCGGATTAGGACTAACTAGAAGCTACCAGATAGTCCCAGAACATCTCCGCCTTCTCGACGCAGAAATCGACGTCTTCATCCAGCATGTAGCTGCTCTCCACCAGCTTTTCCGCTTCAGTACGAATTTTAGCTAGATAGACCTCTTTAGACGCGTATCTGGACGCTATGGACGGCCTAGAATCGCCTGACGCAGCCCTGTGAGCCTCGTTAGTGGCGAAGGGGATCGTTCCACCCGCAAACATCAGCAATTGCCTTTCGCCACCAATGTCGGCATGTCGCGGATTCCATCCGGTATGCGATGCCAGGGGCACAGCAACCTGCGGCAGACGAACGCCAGCTACCTCGTTGCCATCGCTGTCGACGGCTGGGACCAGTGTGCCGAAGGCTCCACCTACGCTAGGGGGCATTTTCGTCGTCTGCTCTACGTCATCGCGCACGGCGTAATCGCGGCGGTGAGGAATGGCATGTCGCTCCGGGTAGTTGGATCGGGGTATGCCGTCAAACGCCTTTTTCAAAACTACAGGGAGTACAGCGGTCCCGTCAGCTACACGCGGATGGCTGCTGGGCACAGGCGACGTGCCTCTTGTAACCCAGTTGTCCAAGCTGACAAGGCAGGCCCGTAGTAATGGCGCGTAGTTGATGACTCCACGGAGGTTCTGCGAGCGAGCGACACCATCTCCTGGGTCTGCGGTATCAGTTGGAGGCCACGTCCCCAGCCCGTGCTCCGTGCCCGCGAAGTGATATACCCGCACGTTTGCGCCGACCTCAACGTCGCGGTTCCCGTCTGGGTCCGTGTGAACAAGAGACGCGTCGCCGCGGTGGTACTCAGCCGAGGAGTTTGTATACATCACCTTGAGGGGGCTGTTTCGATCATCCAGGCGCTGGTGCAGGGAGCCGGTCTCCTCATTCTCGATGTCCGTCTGCGTTGTGGCGGCGAAGGGAAACAGCGGCGCCATCATGTTGCTGCGGTCTTTGGAGTTCTGACCGAAGCGCTGGTTGAACTCGCCTCGCATGCCGCCCGCCACGTTGGCTATTATGCCGTCCATGGCCTCCCTACCAGACTCGTCTCGGTTCAGATCGTTGTAGATGTAGGTGCGAAGGTAGCGTCCCGTCTGAGAGCGGCCGTACGCGTAGGCGTGTTTGATGCTGTCGATAGGTCGCTCGAACTCGCTGCCGTACTTTAGCCATGAGACGCAGTCGCGCAAGGCCAGCGCGCTCAGGTTGAGCACAGGAGCCCAATCCGTGGTGTACGCAATCTGGTACAGCAGGCCCTTCTTAAAGCCCTCTTCCGAGCAAATGTAGTTTGGATCAGACTCGTAAGAGCTGTCCTCGTTAATTCGACCGAATCGCCACGAGTCGCGATCTACGCCCGTAGCGGGGGTATCCGGCATCTCCCGTACTTCCAATAGCGCACTGGCTTCGTACATGTCGTGGGTGGGATACGCTTTGTGGCCCTTGTCAGACAGCAAGAAGTTTTTCGTGTCACTGGGGGATTGAAGCTGCGTATAGACTCGCCCTGTCAGTCCTGCGGCGTCCTGCCCCTGCATGGTGATCAGCGCCGGATATGTGGGCGCGTCAACCTGCCAGCCACACGCTACGACTGTATAGCCATGCCGCATGAGAAAGCCGTTGCCGAGGTCCACGGGTACGTCGATAGGCGTATCTCCGTCTATGCTAGGCCGCTCTGCGCTGTTGAAGTTTGGCAGCGCTACTCGATTGCCTCTGTTAACAACATCCAGCATCATTTTGCCGCTGCCCTTGGACCTGTCCACCGGCAAGATGATGGAAACATCCGAAGAGAACTCAACGAGACCATCGGAATTTCTTGGTGCCAGGCCGACGTCGGTGACGCGGCTGTTGAACTCGTTTAGAGGGTCGATGGCGAAACGCAGCTTGCCGCGTATCTCCTCGTAGGGCCCCACGTCACCCCAGCTTTTGCCGTCCGCCAGTGTTCTGCTGAAATCGATATCAAAGCCCACTACAGGCATGGGGTCACCTCAAGTTTTTTTAATTTACGGAATGAAGTCTAACGCCGTCTTAGGGCAGCGCAAATAGACCTAGGCGCAGTCTGACAAGACTCGCCTGAGTTTCCTCTTCGTGTAGGGAGCGACGCACTAATAATTGCAAACGATCATGGGGCGTCTACCATTATCACGTTGCCGTTTGAAGCACCTGTCCGAAGACTAAGAATGGACTGGTACTCGTCGGAGTTATACCACTCCTTGGCTCTCTCTAGACTTTCGAACTTCAGCACAACAACGCGGTTAGGATTCCAATCGCCTTCCAGGGCTTCGGCCGCTCCGCCACGAATAATGTATTCGCCGCCGTATTTTTCGATCGTTGCGGGCACAACCTTTCTGTACTCGTCAAACATATCTTGGTTGGTAACTTCTATGTCTGCAATCAGGTATCCCGGCATGTTTCGCTCCTTACCCGGCAGTTGCTGTTGAGGGCGCTATCGTATTGTCACCTCTGAGATGTGTCAAATAAGGTCACTTCGGCATAAGGCAGTTAATTCTTGGCCCACCCGTGCTATTATTGGAGACAAGGCTAGCCCGCCTTTGGTGGGGTGGCCGTTTGGCGCGTTCAGTTTTGTGCAGAGGTCTAATTAATGAGTCTCAGTGTCTTGGGGAGTATGCTGGAGTCGTGCTTTCAGTATCAACGGCTTGAGGAATCAGTAAAGAAAAACAGCGCACGTTCTAGGGCACAGGTGCTGTCCAATGCCGTGCCCTTCACCCTGTCAACCTTGTGGCACAAATTGCAACAGCCCATGCTGGTTATTACGCCCAAGCCGGAAGAGGCGAGACGGGTTCATGAGCAGCTCATCAATTGGATTGGCGACGAATCCTCTGTCATACACTTCCAGGAGTCTGAGATCCTTCCTTTTGAGCGACTGACTTCCGATAGGGAGACGGTCCAGCAGCGCTTACGCACGTTGTCTGCCCTGGCCAATATCGGTGAGAGCGCCCCCATAATCGTGGCCTCCACCGCAGCAATAGCGCAGAAGACGCTGGACAAGGGAGCCTTCACCTTTCGCAGCCACACAATCACTCGCGGCCAGCAGATCGACCTTGACGACATGCTGGACCAGTGGAGGCGAATGGGCTACGAGTTCGATTCGACGGTGTATGGACCGGGCACCGTGAGTCGTCGCGGCGGCATCATAGACATTTTCCCCGTTGGCGCTGACCATCCGGCCCGCATTGAGCTTTGGGGCAACGAAATTGACAGCATTCGACAGTTTGACCCGTCGTCGCAGCGCTCCACAGACGTCATCGAATCCGTAGACATTATTCCGGCAGACGAAATCCTACCCGGACTGACCTCCTACGAAGAGCTGGACCGCATGATGGCCTTTATTGACATGGCCAACTGCACGGACCAGACCACGGAGCGCATCCGCGAGGAGTTCGACCTGCTTCTAGACGGCCAGCATGTGGAGGACCTGGGCTTCTACGCCGGGCTATTCAATCGAGGTTCTCTGCTGGACTACTTCCCTTCGGATGGTCTGGTTGTGATGTATAGGCCCACCGAGATAGCTGGTGCTGCCTGGGAGCTGGAGGAGCGGGCTCATCAGCTTAGGGAAACCAAAGAACAGCGGGGAGAGTTGCCGACCAACTTCCCATCGTCACACCTGCTGTGGGAGCACATCAACCAGTCTGTAGAGTCTTTCGACCGGGTGCTGGAGATCAGTCCTTGGGGCACGGAAGACCTGGACAATCACGATGCAATAGCGCTGCCCTTTGCGTCGCCGCCATCGTACTTTGGCAAGCTGGACAGCTTCGTAGACGACGTAAGGGAGTTTGGCGCAGACTCTCATCGAGTTCTTGCCGTAACCAACCACGCTCGACGGCTGGGCGAAATCCTGTCGGACTACGGCGTGGGCGCAACGCTGCCTGTTGAGCTTGAAGCTCTGCCCGAGCCACCCACCGTGACCATACTGCAGTCCGAGGCGGGCGGCCTAAACGAAGGGTTCGTTCTGACCGTAGAAGGCAAGAAGCTGGCTGTGTACAGCGACCTGGAGATTTTCGGCGTGGCCAAGCAGCGCAGGACTCGTAGGCGCAGCACCGCGGCCATGCGTGACGCCTTCCTGGCGGAGATATCTCCCGGCGACTACGTGGTGCACGTTGAACACGGCATTGGCAGGTTCACAGGCGTTGGTCATATGGCCAAGGACGATGATAAGAAGGGCGCGGAATACCTGATCCTTCAGTACGCGCAGGGCGACAAGCTCTACGTCCCGCTGGACCATCTTGACCGGGTGACAGGCTACGTAGCCCCTCTGGACAGGCCTCCCAGCCTAACCAGGTTGGGCACGCAGGAGTGGAAGCGCGCCAAGGAGCGGGCCGAGCAGTCGACCAGAGAGATGGCGGCAGAACTGCTGACGCTGTACGCCTCTCGGGAGATGGTGCAGGGCCACGCCTTTAAGCCAGACAGCGTTTGGCAGAACGAGCTGGAGGAGTCGTTCCCCTTTGAGGAGACCGTGGACCAGCTTTCGACCCTGGCCGAGGTCAAGGGCGATATGGAGATCACCAAGCCCATGGACCGCCTGGTGTGCGGAGACGTGGGTTATGGCAAGACAGAGATTGCGCTGCGGGCCGCCTTCAAGGCCGTCATGGACGGCAAGCAGGTGGCAGTGCTGGTGCCGACCACGGTGTTGGCTCAGCAGCACTACGGGACCTTTTCCCAGAGACTCTCGGCCTATCCATGCAAAGTCGAGGTGCTAAGTCGGTTCCGCACCGACAAAGAGCAGCAAGAGGTCATCAATGGGTTAGCCACGGGCACGGTGGACATCTGCATTGGCACTCACCGTCTCATCCAGAAAGACGTCAAATTCAAGGACCTGGGACTGGTCGTAGTGGACGAGGAGCAGCGCTTCGGTGTGGCCCACAAGGAGCGTCTCAAGCAGATGCGCCAGGAGGTGGACGTCCTCACACTGACGGCCACGCCCATTCCGCGCACCCTGCACATGTCCATGGCGGGCGTGCGCGATATGAGCACTATAGAGACGCCTCCGGAAGAGCGTCTGCCTATCAAGACCTACGTCTCTGAGTTCAGCGACGACCTGATACGCGAGGCGATTCTGAGAGAGTTGGACCGTCAGGGGCAGGTCTACTTCTTGCACAATCGCGTGCACAACATCGATTACATGTGCAGGTACATCAATAATCTGGTGCCTGAAGCCAGGTTTGGTATTGCTCATGGCCAGATGGGTGAGGGCGAGCTTGAGAGCGTCATGCTGAACTTCGCAGACGGCAAGATGGACGTTCTGATGTGCACGACCATCATCGAGTCGGGTTTGGACATCCCTAACGCCAATACTCTGATTATCAACAGAGCCGACACTTTTGGCCTGTCCCAGCTTTATCAGCTTAGAGGCAGGGTAGGGCGTAGCGCACGTCGGGCGTACTCTTACTTGCTAATACCCCCGGCCAAGGGCCTCACAGAGCCTGCGGAGAAGCGCCTGAAGGCCATGTTGGCTGCCACAGAGCTAGGCGCGGGATTCCGCATCGCTATGAAGGACCTGGAGATTCGTGGCGCTGGCAACATCCTGGGCTCGGAGCAGAGCGGCCACATTCACGCGGTGGGCTTTGATCTGTACACTCGATTGCTGTCCAACGCCGTGGAAGAGCTGCGGGCCATGCGCGAGAGCGGCCAAATCCCCGGTGAGCCAGGCGAAGAGGGCATCGATTATTCGGGACTGCTGCCTGAGGGCGGCCTTCCTGGGTCGCCGTCCACCACGCTGGAGCCGGAGTACGGCGCAGTTGTTGAGATAGGCATACCTGCCAGCGTGCCCGAGGACTACATCGATGACCTGTCGACGCGGCTGGGCATTTACCAGCGGCTTGTGCAGCTAAAGTCGCCTGACCAGGTAGACGACATGGAGGACGAGCTGCGGGACCGGTTTGGCCCAGTGCCGTGGCAGGCTGAGAACCTGATGTACGTCGTTAAGCTGAAGATACTGGCTAGAAATGCCCATATCGAGTCCATAAACAGGGACCGCGACAAGATTGTGTTGCGCTTCGCTGGTGACATCGGTGGCGCTCGTCGGGCCATGGAGCGCACACTGGGACGGAACTACGAGGTGGGCAACAACCAGATTCGTCTGGCGTTGGATAGCCTTGATACCGAGTGGGAGAAGCCATTGCTGGAAGGAGTCCAAAAGCTATCAGACTTCATGGACCAGATGACCTCCGCCGGCATGGCAGCCGTGAAGTGATTTTTAAACTACGCTGCGAAAGCTCTGAATCGGCATAAGCTTCTATTAAATTGGCCCCTTGACACACTGCATTTATCTCATATATATAAAATAGGACGGCCAGCCGGTTTTATTTAAACCAGACACAGCGAGATAAAAAATACATGGCACCTAAGGTAAGCGAAGAGCATATGCTGGAGCGGCGCAACCAGATCCTGGATGCGGCCGTGATGACCTTCTCCCGCAATGGCTTTCATCAGACCACCATTGAGGACATTCGGGTTGCATCTGGACTGTCCAGGGGAGCCATATACCATTATTTCAAGTCCAAAGAGGACATCATCGACGGTATCCGCGAACGGTCCTTAGGTCAGGCGGACGATTTTTATGACCAGTCGCAGGGTAACGATGATGCTGCCACAAGGCTGATGGACCTGGTCATAGGGTCATTTGCAGTCATGACGCGGCCGGAGTCCGTAGAGTCGAATCGCCTGGGTGTCTACCTTTGGGCGGAGTCCCTGGTCAACCCTCGCATAATGGACGGGCAGTTGATTTCGTTTGCGCCGTACCTGGACATCCTCGCTAAAGACGTGAAGGTGATGCAGTCCGAAGGCAAGATCGACGAGGACCTGGACGCGCTGGCTGTGGCACGCGTCATTGCGGGAACTGTTCTGGGTCTCCAGATACAGCTAACGTGGGAACCAGATGGCGTTGACATGAATGGCGCGAAAAAGGTGTTGAGCTCGATGCTGACGGGTTCGTTCCGAAATAATCATTCATAACAACAGGGTCTGAAGAAGGCTCTACGCATCCGGAACACTCTGAATAGAAGCAATTAGTTTTAAAAGGCCGGTCAGCCGGTTTTATTTTGAGCAGATGAGCTATAAATTGGCTCAGGAGCGACAGCAGGTGCCACGCAGGAGAGCAATATGAACCCAGTTAACACTAACGGCACGGAGCAGCGTAGGAGCCGGGGCGAGATATCCGGTTATCGAGATGGCAAGGTTATGACAATAATCATTAGTGAAATTCGAATTAAGGCACCAAAGGCAAAGGTATGGAGCGTTCTCTCCGACCTGGGAACCATTAGCGTGTGGAGTCCTGCGATAGCCAAGTCCTTCTACACATCCGAAGCCAAAGAAGGGTTGGAGGCCACCAGGCATTGCGACTTTCCCGGCGGAGGATACATCGAGGAGCGCGCCACTGCGATGTGGATGGGTTCGGCAGCATAGAGGAGTACATCACCGAGTGGAACGAAGGCACGGGCTTTACGTTCCGAGTTACCAGCGTAGGGCCAATTCGCGCGGCGTTCAGCAAGTGGAATACTGAGCCTTCTTCGTCCGATAAGGGCAAGACCCTTGTAACCACAGAAGTCGAATATTCCACCAGGTTCGGACTGATCGGTTCGGCCATGAATGTGCTGATCATGAGGCGAAAGCTGCAGCATGGCATTGTGCAGATCCATGCTGGGCTCAATCATCATGTGACGACCGGCGAGCTTGTGGGAGTGGACTTTCAAGAATCCAAAGCAGCCTAGTGTCTGCACCGGAGGTCCTTACGAAGGCCCGGCAGGACAACCTGCCGGGCCTTTTTATGTGCGCTGCTTGACTCCAAGGGTTTCTGAGACCTCTCTGAACCTTTATTTCAGAAGTAGTCGCTATGACCAAAAAGGTCTTCTTGACTAGGCGGGGGAGTGAAATGACCAAGAGGGTAAGCGTGGCCAACGCCAAGGCGCGCCTGTCGTCCTTGATGGCGTAAGTGGCCTTTGGCGGCGAAAAGGTGATCATAGAGCGAAGGGGCAAGCTGATGGCGGTCCTCGTGAGCCTTGATCTGAATAAGTCTCAGTCCAGGCAAGCCAAGGCCCCGCCGGAAGACGCTAGAGGTAGCTTGGCCCTGGTAGGTGCGTGGGGTAGCCTTCAAGATGCAGAAGCCGCGGAGATTCTCGAGGACACACGCCTGCAGAGTGACATGGGCAGGGCGATACTAGGTAGGTAGGTCTAATGTACCTGCTTGACACCGACATTTTGTTAAACCTCATGTCCCGAGCGCCCTCAACATCGCTGGTGGCCCGGCTGGCCATGGTGGCCCCCGACAAGCAGTTCACATCCAGCGTGAGCTTCGGTGAGATGGTCTACGGCGCATACAAGCAGGCGGACGCCACAGACAGGCTGCTAAGCGATCTGGAAGGCAAAATGATCCCCAATATGGGCATTTTGGACTTCGATAGGGCAGCGGCGCGTCACTACGGCATCTTGAAAGAGTATTTGCAGCGAGTGAATCTCCACGTCAGCGATACCGATGCGCGAATTGCGGCCATAGCCTTGAATCATGGCCTGACGCTAATTACCGGCCAGACCTCGCGTTTCCAGGGCATACCGGGCTTGCGGACAGAGGACTGGCTGGCTGAAAAGGTGTCCGTCTAGGCCCGCTTAAGCGAGGTTCTCGAGCACGTGCGCCAGTTCGTTGAGCGTTTCGATCCGCGGATAGTCGTCGTATCCAGGATGATTGCCGTCGCGGTCAAGAAGCACTGGTCTTATGCCGACTCCCACCGCCCCATCAATGTCCGACGTAAGCTGGTCGCCGACGTGTACCGCCTCTTCAGGCGCGGCCTTGGCTTTTTCCAGCGCCTTGAGGAATATGGGTGGCTTGGGCTTTTCTGCCCCAACCTCCATGGATGTCACCGTGAAGTCCAGATGACTTAGAAGCCCAAGGCTGTCCGCCAGCTCATCGCCGTCCTGGTGAATATTGCTAATCAGGCCTACGGTCAGGCCCTGCTCTCGCAGTCGCTGGAGCGCCGGAATCGAGTCTGGGAAGGCCGCCAGCCCGTACTCCACTTTGCGTATGCGCTTCCATATCTCGCCGGCCAGCGCTGGATCGACCTCCACGCCTGATCCACTAAGCACCAGCCGCTCGTACTCAGCAAAGAAGGCGTCTCGTTCGGTGTGGCTGAGGCTTCGCATGGGTTTCGTGGCGTTTTGATCCGACATGAACCCGTCCGCTAGATGATAGCCACGGATTATGCCCTCTGGAGTAACCTTCAGGTCGAAATCGGCCAAAGCTTCTGACTGTATCTCGTATCGGGACGGTTGGAACCCGGCCAGAGTGTTGTAGAGGTCGAAAAATACCGCTGTGATCATGATTTTCCTATGATAGCATTCAGGAGTGATCAGGTCTGGTTAAACGTCGCGGAGCCCTGTTTCGCGAGTAACGTAGACTTCGATCTGCCCTATATATGGGCTAGCTACTGTTTACTGGGACATGCATAAATGCAGGCAGGTAAGTTGCCGCTGGGGCTTCTTTCAGAGCTTCTGAGCAGGATCGAAATCAACGACCCGCGAGTCCTTCTGGGCGCTAAGCCTGGCGAAGATGCCGCGCTTATTGATTTCGGCGATCGCTACCTGGTTGCGAAGACAGATCCCATTACCTTCGCATCCGACCTGATCGGCTGGTACCTGGTGCAGGTCAACTGCAACGACCTAGCCGTCATGGGCGCTACGCCGAAGTGGATCATGGTTACGCTGCTGCTGCCTGAGGGCATCTCCGAAGCAGAAGTTGGCGACATATTCGAGCAACTACTGGAGGCTTGCAAGGCCAGGGACATAACGCTGGTTGGCGGCCATACCGAGGTCACGTACGATCTGCCGCGTCCCATAGCCATCGGCTGCATGCTGGGCGAGGTTGCCAAGGACCGAGTGGTAATGACATCGGGCGCGCGGGTCGGCGACAGCATTATCTTGACCCAGGGCATCTCCATTGAGGGCACGGCTCTGCTGGCGCTGGAGGCCAGAGAGCAGCTGTTAGGGGCGGGAGTGGCAGTAGATGTCATCGATAGGGCCAAGGACCTGCTTTTTGACCCGGGTATTAGCGTCTCAGAGGCGGCAGAAATCGCCTGCAACACAGTGGATGTGCACGCCATGCACGACCCCACGGAAGGCGGCATAGCCACAGGTTTGCTGGAACTGGCTACCGGCGCTGGTTCTGGAATGCGAGTAGAATTGGATAAGATACGCGTCTTGCCGGAATGTAAGGTCTTCTGCGATGCCTTGGAACTGGACCCGCTGGGATTAATAGCCTCAGGAGCGCTTCTGGCGACGGTTTCACCAGAGGACGCGCCGCAGCTGATCGAAGCGCTGGCCAGTCGCAGCATCCCGGCGTTCGAGATAGGCCGACTGACGCCAGCCGAGCAGGGGTTGAAGCTGGTGACACTGCAGGGCGAGGTAGAATGGCCAGCCTTTGACAGAGACGAGCTGGCGAGATTCTTTTCAAGCGTCGAGCGTTGATGGGTTTGAGGTATTGCCGCATCGTATGACAAGCATATCGTGGGCGCGCAAGGGCGTCTTGTTGAGGCCTCTCAGGGCTGTAATGGGCTTCTCTATTCATTGCTCTTGTCGGCTGTGTAATGGCTACGCCGCCTGGTGAAAGAGCCCTTCAGACGCCAGACAGCTTCGTGTCGCAGCCAATTTCGACAACGACGGCGATTCCTACCTTCGAGGCCACTGGCACCTTAGTAGTTGTGGTATCTGTGCCAATCTCAGCTAAGCCACCGTTCCCACCACCGTCTCCAACGCCAACGCCTACGCCTACGCCTACGCCTACCATCGCACCTGGGCCGACTGCCACGGCCGTCGTGGTTCCCACGTCCACCGCTACACCGGTAAACACGGCTACGGCTACAGCCACGCTCGTGCCATCTCCAACCGCCACGGCAACGCCGACGTTAATGCCTGAGCCTACTCCGACTCCCATCGCGATTCCCACGCTGGTACCCACTCCCGTGAGGCAAACCATTGGCAATCTTGTGCCATTTGCTCCGAGGAACTGGGAAGCCGCAGTCATTGTGGCCAGCACCAAGGCCGATGGCCCACGCGCGGCACATCTCAACGGCGGGGTCTACGCCGGTGAAGACACGTTCATCAGCTGGGCTGTGACGAACTCGGTTCTCAGTCAATCAGGCCTTCTTCGTCGACCTGAAGCTGGATGGCGTCGTTATCAAGCGTTGGACTAACGAGAGAGGAGTGTCTAGAAACGGCAATTATTTCGTTGATAATTGGACTGATATAGGGAGCTTGATCAGGCCTTCACACCCTTAAATTAATTGTTGATCCCACAAATTTAGTTTTGGAAACAGATGAAAGTGACAACAGTTTTGAGTATGTGTTTGAGTGGCTAGAGCCTACGGATAATAGGCCCCCACCGGTCCCCCTGGGTATTTTGACTTGGCATCCGCTGTCCCCGAGGGATGGCCTGAAGCTGTAAATGCGAGTACAATAATTGGTAATACAACTAATGGTGACCTCAGCGTTAATCTGCAGACGCACATTAGTTACGGGTTCCGAAACTTAGGTGAAACCGAACTATCTGGGCTTACGATTATTCCCGTCTACATGTATATCGTTTAACCATAGAAATCGATCCACTCAATCAGGTTCTAGAGATTAACGAGACAAATAACGTTAATGAGGTAGATTTTGTATGGGGTCCGGCTGTTGGCAATCCCTAATTAGCTGACCGTGACAGGTAAAAGGCTTCGTTTGAGGGTGTTTTAACAGGTCATTGGCCACTGTAATTAGGCCTAAAGAGGGTCTAAGATTGTTTGCAAATTTCAAATGCCCGATGCTAAACTTAATTGGACTGGAACTATAGCGGGAGTATCAATGTGCCCGAAGATTTCGTAGTAAACTGGACGGCTGCGCTCGTAGTGGCTGGTGTCGGAGCTGCAGGGATATTAGGTATGTTCGCTACCTCTTTCCTGATCGCCCCCAAACGTCCTTCAGCTATGAAGGACCTTCCTTACGAGTGCGGGATCGAGCCTGGCCCCTATCGATGGTCTCAGATCAATATTCGTTACTACGTATTCGCGATCCTCTTTCTTATTTTTGACGTTGAAGCCGTTTTCTTGTTTCCCTGGGCAATTGTGTTCATGGACACCATACCGGCTGTGTTCTACGAAATGCTGGTGTTCATAGCTATCCTGCTCTTCGGCGTATTTTACGGGTGGCGAAAGGGCGTACTGCAATGGAGATAACGCCTAGACCGCTTGGACTGGGGTACGAGCCTGGTCGTGGTAACACTCCCGCAGACAGTGTGCTGCAAAAGGTGCTGCCTAATGCTCTGACGGCCAAGTCTGACGAGCTTTTCGCTCTGGCCCGGACGTCGTCGCTTTGGACGCTTTCTTTCGGACTGGCATGTTGTGCAATCGAGATGATTGGCGCGCACATGTCGCACCACGACGTGGACCGCTTTGGCATCGTGACCTGGCCTTCGCCGCGGCAGGCGGATGTGATGATCGTGGCCGGCACTGTGGTAAAGAAGATGGCTGACCCCATTAAGCTACTGTATGAGCAGATGCCAGATCCTAAATGGGTAATTGCCATGGGTAGTTGTGCCACTAATGGTGGGCCGTATTACCGCTCCTACTCTGTCGTAATGGGAGTGGACCACCTGATACCTGTGGACGTTTATGTGCCTGGATGCCCGCCTCGTCCAGAGGCCCTTATATACGGACTGTTGCAGCTCCAGGAAAAGATAAAACAGGACGCCAAGAACCGTGGCGTTACTCTTTCAGAGGAAGTATTGGCACCACTTCCAGAAGTACCTAATGACGACACCTCCGAATAACCCGCCCAGGCGAGTTAGGCATGAGCCCGAAGTCCCTGAAGCGCCGGTTGCCCTCAGCTCAGTCAGTGAGGCACTGTCCGGCATTCTTGGCGAGGTCTATGCGGATTTCGATATTGAAATCGGTGCCAAAGTTGACGAGGTGACGTTGACCGTCAAGCCCAAGGACGTGCCTGCGGTGTGCAAGCTGGCCAAGGAAGACCCTCGGCTTCTTTGCAATTACCTTAGGTCGCTGTCTGTGGTCGACTACGTGGAGAAGCTGGAAGTCAGCTACCACCTGCTGTCGTTGACCAAGAGGCATAAGTTTGTTGTAAAAACCGACGTTTCACCAGATGAGCCGTATGTGCCGTCTGTGTACCCAGTTTGGCGCGGTGCGGACTGGTTTGAGAGAGAAGGTCACGACCTGTTCGGGGTCATCTTTGAAGGGCACCCGAATCTGACGCCCTTGCTGCTCTACGAGGGTTTCGAGGGGCATCCTGGCCTCAAGAGCTTTCCATTTCACGATTATGAGGAGTGGTAGACCGGTGACTGGGAAGATATGCCAGGAAGAACCCCTCAAGCTAAAGTTGGCAAGCTACGCCGGGGCATCGGTCGTTCAAGGAGAATATTTTAGATAGTTGTCTATCTAAAAGCATAGCTACAGTAATCCAATAGATCTCTAAATCGGAATTTAATGCAAATTCAGGAACAAAACAGCACGGGGAACGCCATTGACCTCATGATTAACATGGGGCCGCAGCATCCCAGTACCCACGGTGTTTTTCGCATCGTTATCTGGGTGGATGGGGAGCGCATAGTCAAGGCGGTGCCTCACATTGGTTACCTCCATCGTGGCTCAGAGAAGCTGTGTGAAGGCGAGCTATACAGCCAGATTATCACTCTGTTCGACAGAATGGACTATGTAGGCAATCTCAACAGCGAGTTGGTCTTCGTTCTTGCTGTGGAGAAGCTCATGTCGCTAGAGGTCCCGGACCGGGCCAACTATATTCGAGTCATTCTCTGTGAATTGAATCGTATTGCCAGCCATATGCTCTTTTATGGTGTTTATGGGCTGGACGTTGGCGCGATGACTCCTGTGCTGTATGGCTTCCGGGAGCGAGAGCGAATTCAGGCTCTTTTCGAAAACGTCACCGGGGCCCGAATGATGCATAACTACTTCAGGGTGGGCGGCGTCAAAGAGGAGTTGCCCGACGACTTCGCCGCGCGCATGAAGGAACTCGTTGAGGACCTCAAGAAGGGCATCGATGAGTGTGACAGTCTTCTGTCTCAAAACGAGATGTTTCTGGCCCGCACCAAGGGCATAGGCCAGATTAGCGGAGAGGACGCCATCGACTTTGGCGTATCAGGGCCGATGTTGAGGGCTAGCGGTGTCGCAGAAGACATCCGCGTAACCGAGCCTTATTCAATTTACGATCGTTTTGAATTCGGTATACCTGTGGGTAAATACGGCGACTGCTGGGACAGGTATTACGTCCGCGTGGAAGAGATGCGGCAGTCCATACTCATCATTGAGCAGGCCATGGCCCAGATGGAGTCCGGCCCCATAATGGCAGACATTCGGCGCATCGCTCGTCCGCCTAAGGGTGAAGTCTACGTACGCACGGAGTCGCCCCGGGGAGACCTTGGTGTGTTTCTCGTGAGCGACGGCAGTGACAAGCCATATCGAGTGAAGGTCAGGGCACCTTCGTTTGCGAACCTACAGGCTTTGCAGCACCTTCTGCGGGACTCTTACATCGCCGATGCGGTGGTTATCCTAGGTTCCATCGACATTATCTTAGGAGAAGTCGACCGTTGAGCTTGGAACTGATCATATATCTGTTATTGGGCGCGCTCGGACTATTCGTATTTCTTTCAGTAATGGTGCTGGCGCAGACCTGGGTTGAGCGAAAGACCCTAGCCCGTATTCAGATGCGTATGGGCCCTATGGTCGTGGGCTTCCACGGGACGCTTCAGCCCATAGCCGACGCGCTAAAGCTACTATCCAAAGAGGACCTCTTGCCGTCGTGGGCAGACCGACGCGTGTACTGGTTGGCGCCGTTGGCAGTTTTTCTGCCGGCATTCCTTCTGTGGGTCACGATCCCCCTGGCGCATGACCTGGTGTTGAGCAACCTGGAACTGGGCCTGTTCTACATCGTGTCCATATCCGTTCTCTCCGTAATGGGACTGGTAATGGCTGGATGGGGCTCCGCTAACAAGTATGCCATCCTGGGAGGGCTCAGGGCCGCTGGCCAGCTCATCAGCTACGAGATTCCTTTCATCATGGCGATTCTGGGCGTGGCTATGCTGACTCAGTCGCTGAACTTGCGGGAGATAGTGGCCGCCCAAACAACTTTTGCCAATGTCCTATGGCAGCCTTTAGGCCTGTTCCTGTTCTTTACTGCGGGGCTTGCCGAGCTAGGCAGAACGCCGTTCGATATTCACCACGCCGAGTCTGAGGTGATCGGCGGTCCGTTTATCGAGTACAGCGGCGCTCACTGGTCTGTGTTCTTTCTTGCTGAGTACATCAACACCTTTACCATTGCGGCTCTCACAGTGCTGCTTTTCTTTGGCGGCTGGAACTGGCCAACCATTCCATTTGATGGCGCGCTGGGTTCGGCGTTGTCAGCAGTCTGGTTCTTGGCGAAGACATATGCCGTAATAATTGGAATCTTCTGGATTCGCGGGACGTACCCGAGGCTTAGAATAGACCAGTTGATGTCCTTCGGGTGGAAGATGCTGGTCCCCTTGTCTTTCGTCAACATAGTGTTAACGGCGGTAGTACTTTTTTATGGGTTCCCCATGTGGGTACTGACCATCGTGTCGCTAATAGTACTTGGAGGGGTGTTCTATATCATCGCTAGAAACCCCGGAACAAACCTGGAAAGGCACACAGTCAAAGTGTATTCTGCTAGCAGCCTTCGGTCTGGCTCGGTTGTCATGACCGGGGGAACATCTGATCAGACATCGGGCGCCGATTAACCGGCTGATTCTTAAAATAATCAATCTTTAGAACGCTTACTGAGGTAGTAAATGATAGGGTTTCTGGAAGGGCTAATGGTGACGCTGAAATCGGCTCGTAGAAAGCCGATCACTGCGCAATACCCTGAGCCCGACAAACGACAGGCGGTCCAGGAGCGTTATATGGGCTTTCCTGCGCTCATGTGGGACAAGGAAATCGAGGAGCCCTTCTGCACCGGGTGCATGGTCTGCATTAGAAACTGCCCTACCCAGTGCATGACCGCTCAGATGAAAGATAATCCGCTGGCAGCCGAAGGTAAGAGCAGCCGACGTAAGATTATCGACCAGTTCGAGATAAATCTGGGCAGATGTATTCTTTGCGCTATCTGTGTCGATGTGTGCAATTTTGACGCCATCGAGATGAGCCACGAGCATGAGCTAAGCAAGTACCAGCGTAACGGCAATCGCCTGGACCTACCTGGCCTTCTGAAGCTCGGGGACGAATATCAGTCTGAAGTGAGCTGGACTCCAAAGCAACCGGAAAAGAACAGTGGAGTGCCGAAAGTTCGTGCTGCCAAGGCGGAAGCGCCCGCAGCAGTGGCCGATGCTCCTGCCAAGGCTGACATGACGAAAGAAGAGCGTCTCGCCGCCGCAAGAGCACGAGCCGCCGCCAAGCGCGAAGGTGGTACTGCAGAAGCTGCACCTGTGGCTGATGCCGCGCCAGCGACGCCCAAGGCTGACATGACAAAAGAAGAGCGACTCGCCGCTGCAAGAGCGAGAGCCGCCGCCAAACGGACTAGCGAAAGCCAGACTGAGGTTGAAACTTCATCAGTGGAGGCCGTCTCAGCAGAGCCTGAGCCTGAGATAGCTACCGAAATGACGCCCAAGGAAAGAGTGGAGGCCGCGCGGGCCAGAGCTCGTGCCAAGCGAGAGGCTGAAGGGTCTACAAACCAGGATATGGCCCCTTCTGAAGCCGGTGAGGATTCTGCCGATAAATAGATGATTACCCCCTCTCTAATACTGTTCTACGTTGCAGGAGCGCTTACCTTGGGTGGCGCTCTTGGTGTGGTCATGAGCCGCAACATCGTGTATGCGGCCTTCGCCTTGCTGGCCTCCCTCATGGGAGTTGCTGGCCTATTCCTGCTGGCCTACGCCGAATTCCTCGCCCTGGTGCAGATCCTCATCTACGGTGGCGCAGTGATCATCGTGATCCTGTTCTCCCTGATGCTGACCCGTATTGAGGACTTCGAAAATCTCACGGATAACAAACAGTGGCCTATAGCATTCCTCGTGGCTCTGGGCCTCTTCGTGATAATTACAGTCTCCATAGTCGGGACCTCCGTGACCACCGCCGTACGAGAAGGCGTTAGCTTTAAGGCTCTGGGCACCGAACTGTTCACCCAGTGGGCCATACCTTTCGAGGTCGCGTCACTGGTGCTCCTGGTGGCGCTAATTGGCGCGGTCGTGCTAGTGCGCACTACCGGAGGGCGAGAATGATCGAGCTAGCCCACTTTCAGATTCTAGGCGCGGCCCTGTTTGCCATAGGTGCATATGGTGTTCTCGCCAGGCGAAGCGCAGTCCTCATCCTGATGTCCATTGAGTTGATGCTCAACGCAGTGAATATCAACCTGATCGGATTCGCTGCCTTTGGTGACTTTACAGAGGCCCAGAAGGCCTTGGGTCAGGTGCTGGTTATTTTCGTAATCACTATTGCTGCTGCTGAGCTAGCCCTGGCTGTGGCAATCATATTGCGACTGTACCGCAACAAGTCGACGGTTAACGTCGATGAGATAGACATGATGAAATGGTAGATTTCCGAATGATTTCTACCAACATTGGCAACACAGAAGGCGTAATCGCTTCGATTGCGAACGGCACTGACCATCCTCTCCTTTTCGAGAGAGAGCCTCGGCATGAGGGTTTGACCTCGGCCCTACAAGACCCCAAAAATAGTGAGGAATCGAACTAGATGCAGTTGGCGTGGCTTATTCCGGCTCTGAGCGCCTTGGCGTTCGTCGTCGTTGCCTTTTTGGGTAGATACCTGCCCAAGCGAGGTGCCTTCGTATCTATCCTGGCCATTCTCGCCGGGTTCGTCATATTCTGGTTCGTTCTTGCCGATCTGTTGGGCAGCGGACTGGACCACAAGGCCTATTCCTTCAACTGGATCACCGTTGGTGAGACCAATATCACCTGGGGCATGATGGTCGACAAACTTTCGGTGGTCATGCTGGGACTGGTGACCTTCATCGCTTTTCTGGTGCAGGTCTATTCCCTGGAGTACATGAGAGGCGATCCCCGCTACGGCTGGTATTTCGCCGTCCATGCCCTCTTCGCAGCGGCGATGCTGGCGCTGGTGCTGGCAGACAATCTGCTGTTTCTCTATTTCGCATGGGAGATAGTAGGACTTGGCTCTTACCTGCTCATTGGCTTCTGGTGGGAGCGCAAGTCTGCGGCGGAAGCGGCTAAGAAGGCGTTCATCACCACCCGTATCGCTGATGTTGGCCTGCTGATTGGAATAATCCTGCTATTTAAGGCAACAGGCACCTTCGAAATCTCTACGATAATTGAGATGGCTCAGGCTGGCGAAATAGGCATGGGCACTATAACGGCCTCTGCTCTGCTAATATTCATGGGAGCCATGGGCAAGTCGGCGCAGTTCCCGTTCCATGTCTGGCTACCAGACGCCATGGAGGGCCCTACGCCCGTAAGCGCGTTGATTCACGCAGCAACAATGGTTGTGGCAGGTGTGTATCTGACAGCGCGTATGCTGCCCATGTTCGAGCTGGTACCGTCGGTAATGATGACTATCAGCGTAGTTGGCCTGATCACCTTCATCTTTGCCGGTACTATGGCGCTGGTCATGACAGACATCAAGAGGGTGTTGGCGTATTCGACAATCAGCCACCTGGGTCTGATGATGCTCTCGTTGGGTGCCTTTGGCATGGCGGCGGCGATCTTTCACCTGGTGGCCCACGGTGTCTCAAAAGCCATGCTCTTCTTGGGGGCGGGTAGCATCATGCACAGCATGAACAACGAGACCGACGTGTGGAAGATGGGCGGTCTTAGGGGGGGCATGCGCATAACGACGCTGACCTTTGTAATAGGCGCGGCGTCCCTGGCGGGAATAATTCCGCTAAGTGGTTTCTTCAGCAAGGACGAGGTGCTGCTGGCAGTGCTGCATCATCGCAGCTTTGTATTCCTGGCACTAACGCTGGCTGGAGTTGTGCTGAGCGCCCTATATATGGCCCGGGTCGTATTTATTGTCTTCCCTGGCGCGCCGCGTACCGACGACGCTGAACACGCTCATGAGTCCCCGAAGTTGATGACGTTCCCTCTGATATTGCTGGCCTTCTTCTCGGTAACGGTGGGCTTCCTTGCCATCGGATGGACGGCAGATTATGCGGGCTTCGCCGACTTCCTGGACAATGAGGGCCGGTTCCACCCAGAATATTGGCTGATGGCCGTTTCCTTGTCCCTGGCTGGCGTAGGCGTCGGATTGGGCTGGCTTATCTATCACAAGGGAACCATTTCACATCATGCGATTGCTCAGAAGTTCCCCGTGGTTCATAAGTTGCTGGTGAACAAGTACTACATAGATGAGATGTACCAGTGGCTCATCGACCGGGTTATCTTGGCCTTTGGCCGTGTGGTGGCACTCTTCGATAGAGCTATCGTCAACGATCGAATTGTAGATGGGTCTGCGTTTGCAACCCGACTTACAGGCGTCGGGCTGAAGTTCATGCAGACCGGGAAGTTCTACAACTACGGCATGGCCATGGGCTTGGGCGTCGTCGCGCTGGCAGTGGTCTGGTGGCTGGTGCTGGCCTAGATGCAGTTATTCGATAGCTATCTCTTATTTATCATCATAGTCCTGCCCATGCTAGGGGCCGGGCTAATCATGGCCATTCCCAGTGAGCGTGCCTCCCTGATACGGTGGGTTGCCTCGGCATTTGGCCTGATGGTCATGCTGCTCACGTTCTACGTATTCATAGCCTACTACCTGGATCCAGGCGGATATCAGTTTGAGCGCACCTGGCACTGGCTGGCCCTGCCTGGGCCGTGGACCATGGGGGACCTGGGTATTTCACTGACCCTGGGAGTGGATGGCATCGCCGCCCCTATGGTTCTTTTGACCGGCGTAGTGATGTTCACTGGCGTCCTGGTCTCATGGAACATCAAGTCCTGGAACAAGGATTTCTTCATCCTATACTTCCTGCTTTTAGGCGGTGTATTCGGCGTATTCGCTTCGATGGACCTGTTCTTTTTCTTCTTCTTCTACGAGCTATCGGTGCTCCCCATGTACCTGCTGATCGGCGTCTGGGGCAGCAGCAGCGACTTCGGAAGATTCAAGCGTCCCAAAGAATACGGGGCCATGAAGCTTATGCTGTTTCTGGTAGCAGGCAGCGTGCTGATTTGGGTCGGCATGATGGCCATATTCGTGGAAGCGGGACTGGGCACCTTCGACATTCGAGCGTTGGCTGCCGTAGATTACTCTCGCAATTTCCAGATCATCTTCTTCCCGTTCCTGGCCTTAGGCTTCGGCATATTGGCAGGGCTCTGGCCCTTCCATACCTGGTCTCCGGACGGCCACGTGGCCGCGCCGACGGCTGTCAGTATGGTGCACGCTGGTGTCTTGATGAAGCTGGGCGCCTTTGGAATTATTCGTATTGCCATATTCATTCTGCCGGAGGGTGCGCAGTTCTGGATGCCTGTGCTCATCGGCCTGGGCGCCGTTAACGTAATATATGGCGCCATATCTGCCATGGGGCAGACCGACCTGAAATACGTAATTGGCTACTCCAGCGTCAGCCACATGGGATATGTAATTATGGGCATCGCCACGCTGCACCCGTTAGGGCTGAGCGGCGGCGTGCTGCAGATGTTCTCCCACGGCATTATGACTGCCCTCTTCTTCACCGTGGTGGGCGTGGTCTATCAGCGCACTCACACGCGCGACATCATGGTGCTGGACGGCCTGGCCAAACGTATGGGCGTCACGGCGGTGTTGTTCGCCTTCGCGGGACTGACATCCCTGGGACTGCCAGGGCTAAGCGGGTTCGTAGCGGAGTTGCTGATATTCATGGGGCTGTTCCAGACGTATCCGTTGTTGGGCGTGCTAGCCGTAATTGGCGCTGCTATTACAGCCGTTTACATACTGCGTCTGTTGGCCAAAGTCTTCTTTGGTCCGATTACAGAGCAGTGGGATGACCAGACAGACCTGGGCAAGTTAGAGGGTGCGGCTTCCGTGGTACTGGCAGGCTTCGTACTTCTGGTTGGCCTATTCCCGTTCCCGTTCTTGAAAGTAATAAATACCGGCGTTTTTGAACTGATGGCCGTATTAACGTAGGCGATGCAAACAAAGATTAGATGAGCAATAACTTCTTACTGCTAATGCCCGAATTCCTGGTCACAGGACTAGCCTTCCTGGTGCTGACGCTCGACCTGTTTACAGGACGGGAACGCAAGAGCCTGCTCCCGGCTGTGGCGGTTGTAGGGCTGATAGCGATTCTGGCTTTCTCGCTGTTCTACCTGTGGGACACCGATGAGGTGCTATACGGTGGACTGCTGCGAATAGACGGCTACGCTCTCTTTTTCAAGGCGTTCTTCCTGGTGTTGGGCGGCTTCGTCGTCCTGATCTCCCACGACTACGTAAAACGCAATCTGGAGTACCCTGGCGAGTTTTACGGCATCCTGCTGTTCACTGTGGCCGCCATGATGTTGATGGCAGCCTCCGGAGAGCTATTGACGGCGTATATATCCCTGGAGCTTCTTAGCTTTGGCCTGTACGTTCTGGTCGCCTATGATCGCTACAAGGCTAAGTCTAATGAGGGTGGCGCAAAGTACATTCTGCTGGGTGCCTTCTCCTCGGCCTTGCTACTATACGGCATTAGTCAGATATACGGACTGCTAGGCACCACGCGCTTCGACGAGATCGGTGCGGCGTTGGCTAGCGCTGGAGACCTGAGTCCAGGACTGATGTTGGGCGTTGTCCTGATAATCGCTGGACTTGGATTCAAGATAGCTGCTGTGCCGTTCCACATGTGGGCACCGGACGCCTATGAGGGCGCGCCCATACCTATAACGGCGTACCTCGCGGTGGGTTCCAAGGCGGCCGCCATCGCGTTGATCCTAAGGCTGTTCACGGAGGCGTTTCTGCCCGTGGCTGGCGACTGGCAGCTCCTGCTGATAATTATGGCTGTGGCCACTATGTTCGTGGGCAACCTGGTTGCGCTGGTGCAGACCAACATGAAGAGGCTGCTGGCATACTCCAGTGTTGGGCAGGTGGGTTACCTGGTCATGGGGATTGCTGCAATTGTTGTGGTCAAAGACGGTGGCGTGATATCAATCGAGCTGTCGCATCTGGTTACCAATGGCATCATGCTGCATCTGGTGGCGTATGCTATAACCAACCTGGCTGCGTTCCTGTGCCTGGCTGCGATCTATAACGCGACTGGGCGTGAGGATGTGGCCGGAATGGCTGGCATCGCTCGGAGGGCGCCGCTGGTTGGGCTGGTCATGGCAGTGTCCATGTTCTCGCTGGCTGGGCTGCCGATCTTCGCAGGATTCGCTAGCAAGTTCTATCTCTTCAATGCCGTTGCTGCTAGTGGTATGTTGTGGCTTGCCGGTCTGGCCGCAGTCGCAAGCCTAATTTCACTCTACTATTACCTGATGATCGTTAGGCAGATGTACGTAGAGACTCCCGAAGATCCCACACCTATCTTCGTTCCCAAGATGACGACAATAGTGCTGGCGGTGCTTCTGGTGAGTATCGTGTTGGTGGGTATATATCCCGCGCCCCTGATGGAGGCCATTCAGCACGCTAGCGACGTTCTGTTGCGATCGAACTCACTGGCCCAGAACGCCGCTGCGGTTCTGCCTTAAAGCAATCTACAGGATAACGCCTTCGTCCTGCAGGCTGGCAATGTCGTCCCATGTGTAGCCTAGCATATCTATGAGGATGTTCTCCGTGTCCTCGCCGTGTTGCGGGGCGGACTTGCGGGTGGAGAGCGGTGTGTCGCTGTATCCTACTGGGGTCTGCAGGTACTTAACCTTCCCCAGCACGTCGTGATCAAAGTCGACGATGTAGTTGTTCAGTTTCACCTGTGGGTCGTCCGGCAGGTCCCATATGTCTTGCACCGGTGCCCAGATGATGCCGCCGGTCTCGTTCATTATATTCTGCCAGAACTCTCTGTCCTTGGTTACGAAAATATCGTCGAGAAGCCTGATAAGCTCTTCCCTATTGTCAGCGCGGGCATTCATTTCGTTGAACTTTTCATTCTCCAGGAAGTCTGGTCGTTCAATGGCCTTGCAAAAATCCGGCCAGTAGCGGTCGCTCTGGTTCATTGAGAAGGCGATCCACAGATCGTCTTTGCACTTATAGGAGTTCCAGAGAACGTTTCGGGCCTCAGTCCTGTCTTGCCTTTGCGGCGTATTGCCGCTGAGCAGTGCTATGCCGTTGCGATTGCCGCCTAGCCACATGAGGCTTCCCAGATGAGAAACGTCGACCCTCTGTCCAAAGCCCAGCTTGTCTCGGGATATCAGGCCACCCAAGACACCGTAAGACAGGATGATGCCAGCGATCTGGTCCGCCACGCTTTGCAGGTTGTAGGGCTTGCCGTCGTTGGGGCCTGCCCACCAGAGCGAGCCCGACCTTGCTTCGCCGGTATATGCGAAAGCTGGTTTGCCAGAGTCAGGGCCTTTGGGGCCAAATCCCGTGGCAGAGCCGTACACCAGCATGGGGTTCTGCTTATGAATATCCTCGTAACCCAGGTTAAGCCGCTCAGCCACACCCTGCCGGAAGTTCTGGATTAGAACGTCAGATTTTCTGGCCAGCTGGTACATGATCTCGGTGCCCTTGGGGTTCTTCAGGTCAAGGGCGATGCTTGTCTTTTGTCTGTTTAGGGACTCAAAGTAGGCATTGAGCCCGCCAGGTAGCACCGTGGCAGCGCCGCTAACTCGATGGAACTGCCGGGCGTGGTCGCCGTCCAACGACTCAACTTTTATGACCTCCGCGCCCATGTCGGCCAGCATCATGGTGGAGACGGGGCCGAACTGCCACATCGTCCAGTCCAGAACACGAATGCCGTCTAGTGGACCTTTGATGCCCTCTGGCACGCTTCCATTAGTTCCCGCAAGTCTTCGTCCGCAGCCGTCGCAGAAACTAGCGTCGGCCCGGTTGTCTCGTTTGCAGATTGCGCACGTCATTAAGCTATATCTCCTGTGTTCGCTATCCGAAACCAGTTTTGGTTTTAAAGCGCAGTGTACCAACGCCTTTATAGGGGGTCAATCGTCGTTGACCTGGGTGTAGTTGACGACCTATTTTCGCCCATCTATAATCGACTTCGTTCTTAGGAGTGTGGCATTGAAAAACAAAGTATTTCAGACCTTTGATGAGGCCGTCGCAGATATCCCCGACGGCTCTACAATCATGTTTCCGGGATTCGCTGGCGTGGGCCATCCAAGAAACCTTATGGCGGCCCTACTGAGCCAGGGTGCGAAGAACCTTACCGGAGTTTCCAATGGCTCGGGTGGACGCGATGACCAGGTAGATGTCGCGACCCTTATAAACGCGCACCAGTTCAAGAAGATGATAATGGCCTTTACGGCATCACCTCACCCGTCCAACGTCACCGTGTTCGACGAGATGTACCAGTCGGGTGAGATCGACGCAGAGCTAGTGCCTCAGGGTACGCTGGCCGAGCGAATTCGAGCGGCCGGCTCAGGTATCGGGGCCTTCTATACGCGGACAGGCGTTGGCACCGAGATGGCAGAAGGCAAAGAGAGCAGGATCATCGATGGCAAAGAGTATCTGCTGGAATATCCGATTCCTGCCGATTACTCCTTCGTAAGGGCCCTGCGCGCTGACGAGTTTGGCAACCTACAGTTCAAGCTTTCCCAGAGGAACTTCAACCCCATCATGGGCATGGCCGCTAAAATGACCATTGTCGAGGTGGAGGAGGAGATACTCAAGCCTGGGGAAATCGATCCAGACAATGTACATCTTTCTGGGGTGTTCGTTGATAGGATCGTCAGGATTCCAGAGGATGGAATCTGGGACAAGATAAACCGCCGTTAAGGCCGTTTCCGGCCGATATCTGGCAAATATTAAGATAGATAGGTAAGCGATTTGGTGGAACAGAAGCCTTTAACAAGACAACATATGGCTGCGCGACTCGCAGATGAGTTCGAAAGTGGATGGCTGGTTAACCTGGGCATCGGCATTCCCACGATGATTTCAAATTATGCGAAGGACGTTCTGTTCCACTCCGAAAACGGAGTGATCGGATACGGCTCGATGCTTCCGGAGGGCGAAGAGAACCCATACCTCGTTAACGCGGGCGGCCAGTACGTGGACATCAATCCTGGCGCGTCGATAGTGCATCACGCAGATGCATTTGCCATTATCAGGGCGGGCTACATAGACGTCTCCATCATGGGTAGTTACGAGGTCTCAGAAAAGGGAGACTTCGCTAACTGGCGTACCACTGGTCGCAAGGGCGGCGGCATTGGCGGGGCCATGGACCTGGCAATGGGAGCCCAGCGGGTCTTCATCGCAATGGAGCACACCACGCGAGACGGGAAGCCTCGTCTGCTAAAAGAGCTTAATCTTCCCGCCACAGCGATAGGCGTCGTGACGACTCTTATGACAAACCTGGGACTCTTTGATATCACATCAGATGGGTTTCTCATGCGGGAGATTGCACCGGGCTACACTCCTGAGCAGGTGCAGGAAGTTTCGGACGCGCATATTGCAATTTCACCTGATCTCAAAGATGTAGACGTGCAGCTATAGCCAGTTCCAGATAAATATCTAAATCAGATTATTCACGGAGGCGTTGATTGACCACATCATCATATAAATCAGGTGTTATAGAGGTGGCGGAGAACGTCTTCGCCGTAATCAAGGAAAATTGTGCAACCAATTCAGGATTCATCGTAGGTGACGAAGGCGTCATCTTGATCGACACGTTAATGACTCCATCATTGGCAGGCAATCTTCTCACTAAGGTCCGCAATGTAACCTCGAAGCCTATTCGTTACGTCATCAACACCCACTTTCATGGCGACCACGTCTACGGCAACCAGTACTTCCTTCCGTCCCCAATCGTAGGGCACGACAACTGCCGCGCCCACTTTGTGCGGGACTGGGACCACAACTTCAACCGCTATTACGCTCGTGAAGCCTTGAGGCCGGAGCTAGACCAGATCGTCATGACACGCCCGGACGTAACCTTCAGTCACGAGATGTCTCTGTGGCTGGGCGACCGGGAACTGAGGCTCTCCTACCACGGCCGAGCACACACGGGAAGCGACATCCTGCTGTACCTGCCTGGAGACAAGGTCCTGTTCGTGGGCGACCTGGCGGTGCACAAGACCCTTCCTGCTTTCCCGGATGGCCATATTACCAAGTGGCTTTCCGTCATGGACGAGGTAAGCAAGGTAGACGCCGATATTATCGTTCCTGGTCACGGACCGGTGGGCGGCAGAGCTGAGTACAACGAATCGGTTGAGCTTCTTGGCCTGCTGAACTCGGAGATTCGCAAGGGCTACGACGCAGGCCTGTCTGTGGAAGACACGGCCAAGCAGGTGGACATCAGCAAGTTCTCGCACTTCGCTAATGTAGACCGCGTCGGCCTGATTACCAGTATGGCGTATCGAGCATACAGCGGAGACCTCGACTAGAATTTTATATTGGAATGGCTGCCTGTAAGCCAAACGCTTGCTGGTGTAAATCAGGCCATGCCTTTATTAATTGTTTCTTCAGGCATTAGAGATCTGCCCATTATTCAAAAAAAGGATTTGCTTTGCAGTTTGGTGTATTTGACCACATAGAGCCCCAGCAGGACATGCCGTTGCAGCGCTCTTATGAGATGCGTCTGGAGCAGATTGAGCGGCTGGATAAGGCCGGCTTCTACGCCTATCACCTGGCAGAGCATCACACTCCTGCCATTCACAGCCTGGCACCATCGCAGAACGTGTTTTTGGCAGCGGTATCCCAGCACACCAAGAACCTGCGCTTCGGGCCTTGTGTTTACGTGTTGCCGTTGCATCATCCCTTGCGGCTCATCGAAGAGATCAGCATGCTGGACAACCTCAGCGGTGGCCGAATGGAGATCGGTGTGGGTCGCGGCGGCGTGATGGAGGCATTCTTCTGGGGACAGGAGGCTGACTCAGACATAAACTTTGCACGCTATCAGGAGACCTTGGCCATCATTCGGCAGGGCATGAGCAACGACGTTCTGGACTACCAGGGTGAGTTCCACAGCTTCGACGATCTGCCGATGCGGCTTCACCCGATGCAAAGGCCATACCCTCCGATGTGGTACATGCGCAACGCGGAGACCGCCGCTGTTGAAGGCATGAACACGGTGATTGTGGGCAACATCGATACGCTGAATACCCAGGTAAAACGCTACCACGAGGTCTGGGAGCAGGAGCACGGCAAGGGCGCTCTTACGGCGCAGGGTACCGAGCCCAAGATTGGCCTGGTAGTCCACATGGTTGTGGCGGAGACCGACGAAGAGGCCATTCGCATTGCAACGCCGGCGTGGGAGGCCTATCGCTGGAACCTGGCCGCGCCGCGCCGTATTGAGGCTGAGAAGAGGGGCATGGATAACTTCTCGCAGGATACCAAGGATGGCTCGTTTGGCTTTTCTGGTCAGCGACCGGTTGGGCTGCCTCAACGGGAGATGCGCCGGGACATTGAGGCCGAGCTTGAGCGCTTCGACCAGCAGAAGACGGCAGATCCAACGCGACTTGGTGGCGTAGCTCTGGCTGGATCGCCTGCTTCGGTGCGTGCTTACATGGAAGAGTACCTGGCAACGGGCGCGAACTACTTCGTCTGCTCGTTCCAGTGGGGCAGCATATCGCATGACCACGCTATGCAGTCAATCGAGCTGTTTACGAACGAGGTCATGCCTCACTACACCGCCAAAGTTACCGCATAGCCTACGAAGACTTAAGCGTTGAGGATTTCTCTAAGCAATTAATAGCCTACGCCCGCGCTCCAGTGCGAAGTGTGGCCAGCAGTTGTGTGGAAGCAATGGCAATCTAGCTCACCGCATCGTTGAAGGACTGCTCGTTCGCCTTTGACGGCACACGGTAGCCGCTGATTTTGCGTACGTAATGCAACGCCGCCTCGTGGACCTCTACCTCAGTGGCTGGCTCTTCAGGTCTCCTCAGCTTTTTTATACTGCTGCACATGTTGTTGATACTCCTTGCGGTTTGGTGGGTCTAAGATTCATCGGGAGATCTAGATAGGCCGTGCGCTTCATAAAATTGGTTGAGCTGACGTGTTGTACGAATGTAGAAAACGTCGGCCTCAGTAGGCATGTCTGGAGATAGGGCCTCATAGATACGCCCGTAAGATTTCCTCCTAACCCATGCCTCCAAGATTGCAGATTTGCGAGTTAGGAGGTGTTGCTTGAAAGTCTCTGTATTGCCACCGCACACCAACTCCTGTGTCCAGGCTCGATGCAGCGAACGCTTCAGCCTCCTCCAAAACACCGTCCTGAAAGGCAGTTCCAGAACAATGATGGACTCGGCCCTTTCCAAAATAGATCGATAATTATGGTCCGTGACCCATCCGCCTGTACTGGAAACCATGCACTGGTTTATTATCGTTTCGACTTCGTCTTTAGTTCGCATCTGCCAGCCAGGCAAATGCTGAATGGCGTCAATCTCTATATATGCGAGGTCGAGTTTTCGAGCTATGGCTCTTGCTAGGGTCGATTTGCCGCCCGCACCGAAGATTCCAATGTGTCGGCCCAAAGTGTGGTCAAGGTTTACACGGTTCACGTGCTCGACTTCTCGCATGGCCTCCCTACTTTATCCTATAAACGATCATTAGCCAGAAAACTCGGACGCTGCCCGCTTCTCCATGTCGGCCAGCTTGGCCACACGACGGCGGAAGTGCTCCTCAGTGCTGAAGGTGGCATTTACGAAGGCCAGCAGGATCTCCTCCACCAGCTTGTTGCCGACGATCTGCGCTCCAAGGCAGAGCACATTAACGTCGTCATGTTCGACGCACTGATGGGCCGAGTAGATGTCGTGGCACAGCGCTGCCCGAATGCCAGGGATCTTGTTCGCGGCGATGCAGGCCCCAACCCCGGTGCCGCAGACCAGCACGGCTCTGTCGATGTTGCCCGACCGTATCTCATCGCACACCGTTTGTGTGATGTCTGGAAAGTCGACTTCCACGCCCTCGTGCGTACCAAAGTCCGTGACGTCGTGTCCATGGCTTTCCAGGAAATTGATGACAGGCCCTTTTAGTGGTAGGCCGGAAAGATCACCGCCGACTGCTAATCTCATGAAAATTAATCCAGCTTCTTGAATAAGGAATGAGACCTGTTAGTAGTGTGTGGGCGTATCTGAGGGGCCCAGTCGCCCTTGTCGGACTGCTCCACCCATGCGGGGCTTTGCGGCACGTCTGGCGAGTCCACTTCGTACAAGGCCAGGTAGGCCGCCACGCCATCTTCGCCAGACTGTAGCTTGAACCGCGTACATGAATTCACGCCGGGAACCGTGAGAATGCTCGGTATATGCTGAGTGTCGTAAATCCTGTTGAAGTCATCCTCCAGGTTGGTAGGAACGTCCATCTGCACCATGTATAGATATCCGGCCATTTAAGTTTCCTCCTATTATAGATATGCTGTGGGAAAACGCGAGGTTATTTTGACCTGGCCCGAGCTTGTTAAATACGGGTTTGATGCGAGTGTAGCAACGCTTTATTGCATCGTCAAGAACAGTTTGCGTTCCGTGCGGAGGCGGGTATAATGCCTTCCGTTAGTACTTCAACATGCAATTCAAATCACCTGAAAGAAGGAAAATTAATGGCAACATCTGATCGACGGGTCCCGACGCTGGAAGAGGTCAAAGGTTACCTGACGGAGCGACGAAACTGGGGGCGCTGGGGAGACAAAGGCGGTGCTGGAGCCATGAATCTCATAGATGACGCCAAGCGCCTGAAGGCTGCACAGCTTGTGAAAAAGGGCAGAACAGTGTCTCTAAGCAGGCCCTTTCCCGTGGAGCCTAGCGTCGAGAATCCCAGGCCGGCTCATCAGTTCCTGACGGTGATGGACAGGCCGAACAACTCTGGCGCGGCAGTGGACTACTACGGCATCATGTACCACGGCACGTCCTCAACACACATTGACGCGCTATGCCATGTGTGGGACGAGAATGGCATGTGGGACGGCAAGAAGCCTGAAGATAACCTCACCTTTTCTGGCGCCAAGTACGGCACCGTGGACGAGTGGAGCGACGGCATTCTCACCAGGGGGGTGCTGCTGGATGTACCCAAGCATCGCGGCGAGCCTTACGTGACTCTGGATAAGCCAGTGCACGGCTGGGAGCTTGAGGACATCGCCAAGGCAGAGGGCATTACGCTGGAGCCGGGCGACGCCATCGTCGTGTACAGCGGCCGTGATGCCTTTGCACGAGATCACGACGGCATCTGGGCTCTTGCTGGTGGCGAAAGGGCAGGGCTCCACTCATCGTGCATGCCCTTCATCCGCGATAACGACGCCTCCTTACTGGTCTGGGACATGATGGACGCGTCGCCTAACGAGTACGGTCTGGGCTGGGGCGTTCACCTGGTCATAGCCGCCTACGGCGTGGCTCTTGTGGACAACTCTCTTCTGGAGCCTTTGGCTAAGGTTTGTGCAGAGGAGGGCAGGTACGAGTTCATGCTCACCGTCAACCCCCTGTTCGTTCCTGGTGGCACCGGCTCTCCCGCTAATCCTATCGCGGTGTTTTAAGAGCGAGTTACGAGTCACTAGTTTTTAGTTTTTAGTTCCGGGAGGGCATAGAGTGGTTCAGAAATGGGAAACCCCGTCGTCGCGCATCCTGTATCGCCGATTTCTGCCAGGAGAGTCGTTGAATAAGGCGCTGGAGGCCTTGGCCGTCTCAGAAGGCATCCGCGAAGCTACGATAGAATCGTGCATCGGTAGCTTAAGTCAGTTGAAGCTGAGAAACCTCTGCCAATACGTGGAAGGCTCTCCCGAATTTGAGCTGCAGACCATCGAGGGAAACCTCGAACTGGTGAGCGCGGAGGGCTACATACAGCCTTTGCCGGAAGGTGGCCTTCGTGTGCATATCCACGTAGCTGCCGCCCGGCCAACCGGAGAGATGGTAGGGGGGCACTGCGAGGACGCGACCATTCTCACCGGCGCGTTTATGTACGTGCATGTAATAGAAGATGAGCCTAACAGCTGATGCCTAACCTCAGACTTGAAGGCAAGGTTGCTGTGGTGAGCGGCGCTGGTACTTATGGCGGCAGCGGTGTGGGAAACGGGGCCGCAGCGGCCATTGTCTTTGCCCGGGAAGGCGCAAGAGTACTGCTGGTGGACGCCGTGCTGGAGTGGGCCGACGCCACAAGAGCGATCATCGAAGAAGAAGGAGGAGTCGCCATCAGCACCGCCGCCGACGTGACCAGTCCCGACGACTGCAAGCGCGCCATCGACCTAGCCGTCGAGACCTTTGGCGGCCTGGATGTTTTGCACAACAACGTAGGCGGTGGCGGCAGGGGTAGCGTTGTCGAGGCCACAGAAGAGGCCTGGGAGCGCAGCATCTCCCTCAACCTGATGAGCATGGTGAACATGAGCCGTTACGCCGTTCCTCAGATGATAGCCGGTGGAGGTGGCTCCATTATCAATGTGTCATCTGTTACCGCGCTTAGGCCCAAGGCTGGGAACTCCGCCGCACCCTACACGGTCAACAAGGCAGCCGTAGTAGGGCTGACCAGCGCCATGGCCATGGACCACGCCAAAGACAACGTCAGGGTTAACTGCATTATGCCCGGGCTGATGTGGACACCTCGACTAGCTGAAGGGGGTGCCGACGCCCGTGAAATTCGACGTAGCTCGACGCCCTTGCCTGTGGAGGGTGAGAGCTGGGACATCGGATGGGCGGCGCTGTTTCTGGCCAGCGATCAGGCCAGATTTATCACCGGTATCGTGATGCCTGTTGACGGCGGATTTCTGCTGACCAGCGCCCCCAACTAAATCTTTCAAAAATGCCGCCACACCATGCATGATCCGTTGAATAATCTGATGGCTAGCCGCATTGAGAGTAAAGAATGATGAAGCGTGCTTCGTTCTCCATAGAGCCCATGCCTCCTTTTGACTTTGACCTGACTGCGGGGTACCTGACCTACTTTCGTGGCCGCTACGGCACGGATGTGTTCGAGGAAGGCGTCTACAGGCGCATGCAGCGGTTGAAGGGCGGATCAGCGCTGCTCTCCGTGTGGTCTACCGGCACCATCGACGCGCCCATGTTGGAGGCAGAGGTCCGGTCGGAGAACCTTGATGAGGAGATGATCGTTGAGGCGCGAGAGAGTCTGGCCTGGCTGCTGAGCACCGATGATGACCTTGCGCCTTTCTACGAGATGGCCGAGGCTGATCCGCACCTGCCGCCGGTGGTAAAAGGTATGCATGGACTTCACATTACTCACACCTCCACTGCATATGAGGCACTGGTGCTGGCGATACTGGGACAGCAGATAAGCACTCATGTCGCCCGCATGCTGCGAAACCTTATCACTGAGACCTATGGAGAAAGTCTGGAGGTCGATGGAGAGCTTTATCGGGCGTTCCCGTCGCCGCAGAGCCTGGCCGACGCCGGAGTTGAGGCCCTTCGTTCGATCAAGTTCAGCCAGAGGAAGGCCGAGTACATTTCGGATATCTCCAAGCAGGTTGTGTCGGGCGAACTGGACCTGGAGTTTTTCCGCGATCAGCTTGCCGACGATGTGGTAAAGTCGTTAACGAAAATTCGCGGCATTGGTCCGTGGACCGCCCACTGGCTGCTTATCCGGGCGCTGGGCTATCCCGATGGCTTTCCTCATGGCGATCTGGCCATGGAGCGGATGATGGGCATGTTGGTTGATCCCACTGCAGACGCGCCTAAATCCATGTCATCTAAAGAGGCCTCCGACCACTCCGAACGCTGGTCTCCTTTCCGCAGCTACGTGACGACGTACATCTTCGGCGCAGGGCGGTCCGGCAGGTTCGAAGAGTTCGTTAGAGGCGATCAGCACTCGAAGTAGGACCTGAGGACGGCCGTAATCCCCAGCCATGAAGCGTCGGTAGGTTGTTGACACGCCGATACGGTCTCTCATAATATGGAACGTATGTTCTATTTTATGGATATGAATTGCTCGGTAAAACCAGAGCAATAGATGTGTGGCACACTCACCAACTCAGCGTTCCCGTCGACCTTCGACGCCTCGTTTCGGAACTGCAATTGGAGGTTGTGCTGTTCCCGTTCAAAGGGCGGCTAGACGAGATGATTTTGAGCGGGACCATTGGACTGCGCCCGGGACTTTCCAGGCCATGGTTTCGGTGGTTGGTAGCGCACGCCGTCGGTCATCATGTAATGCACGTCGGCTCAACGTTTGAGTTGCAGCCGTGGCAGTGGGTCAGCCGGGCCAGAGATGAGTGGCAAGCTGAGGAGTTCGCGGCGTACCTGATGGGAGGGCCTGAGGGCAGAAGCTATTCAGCCAAATCGTTGGGAATACCCGATGATAAGTACCTGTTAGTGCGAAGGGTGACTGACTAAAAGGATTAGTCCTAGGACCCTCTTCTACTGCGGATGTATCTCATGAAATCCTTTGCCGAATCCCATTCGGCATCCGTTAAGTCCAGGACCTCGTTAAGCCTGACCAACTGCCGGTCATCCAAAGGGTTTTCGAACTCTTCAGCAGATATATACTCGGCTGCGATAGCCAATCTGCCGTACGGCAAGTCCAGTGCCGCCGAAAGCTCCTTGAGCGTATCCACTGTGGGACGAAAACGACGGCTTTCCAGGTGCCCCAGGTAGCCCTGGCTCTTGCCGAGCAAATTAGACAGGCGTCGTTGACTCATGCCTTTGCCCATGCGGGCCTGGCGTACTGCATCTGCCAGAGTGGCGTATGGACGTTCGATGCTGTTCATGATCCGTCCCTGAATCTCATACGACTGCTACGTGTGCAATTACTTTAATGGGAGACACAGTACGCGTCAAATCTGTATTGATACATATGTTCTAGTATTAGTACAATAACATTCGTCAAACGTCTCAGCGGTGGTGATTTTTTTGATTCTCTTTAAGGGTTGTCCCCGGTGTGGTGGGGACGTAGACGCTAGCTATAAGGAACATGTTTTTTGTATTCAATGTGGCTTTAGGTCCCCCGTAGCGGTCACGGAAACAGGCTTACCTAACGTTCTGGAGAAACAGGTTCAGGCCATTGCAGCCAATGCTGGGCGTCAATCGCCGCCAATCGGCTGTCCCCGTTGCGCTCTGGAGGATGTGATACCGCTGGAAAAACTAAGGCCTCACTATAACGTCTGCTACAGGTGCAGGTCGTGTGGTCATATATTCCGTCCTGGCGTTGCCAACCCTCAATCGAATGCAGGTGTTGTTGGCCTCTAAAAGGTAGTCCATTGTTGTGCGGCAACCGGCACGGACGTACAATGTGAAGTACCTTCATGCATTTGCCGCGTTTGGACATTTCACAAAACCGTCACTACAAGTGGTGGGCATTCCTTGCCATCGCCGTAGGGACATTTACCTCAGTGGCAGATTTCGGCAGCCTCATCGTGGCGCTGCCGACCATATCGGCCCACTTTGGTACAGACCTACCTACAACCCAATGGGTACTTGTCGGCTATTCGCTAACTATCAGTGCTCTGCTGCTTCCCATGGGGCGTCTCTCCGACATCATCGGTCGCCGGCGTGTGTACGTAACAGGGTTCTGCATTTTCATAGTAGGCGGCCTTCTGGCTAGCACTGCCCAGGATATCAGGATACTTATCCTCTTTAAGATTCTGATGGGCATTGGCGGCAGCATGACCCAGGGTACTGGCATGGCCATGGCCGTCACTGCCTTTCCAGCCAACGAACGAGGGCAGGCACTGGGCTCCTCGATTACTGTTGTTGGTGCCGGCAACATTCTAGGGCCGGTCCTGGGTGGTCTGATCATCGGCGCACTGGGCTGGCGATGGATCTTCTACACGTCTGTAATACTTAGCGTCGTCTCCATAAGCACTGTGATGATCGTTTTGGATGGTACGAAATTTTCCCGGCGAAGCGGCGGCTCGGTCGGATTCGACTGGTCTGGCGCCGCGCTGTCTTCCAGCATCCTACTTTCCTTCCTACTGGTAATGACCAACGGACCTCGAGTCGGCTGGTCCAACCCGCCGGTGATGATAGGTATCGTATTAGTCGTCGCTTTCATAGCGCTGTTCGTGTGGTGGGAGCAGCGAATTCCCGCACCTCTCATGGACCTACAGCTATTCAAATCCAGGTTTGTTTCCATGGCCGTGGCGGCGCAATTCTTGTCCTTCGCTGCCAACTCCTCCGTCAGGTTTCTCATACCCTTCTATTTGCAGGCAGTCCAGGGATACACACCGCAGCAGGTGGGGCTGATTATAGTTCCCAGCGCCATAGCCATGATCGTGGCCGGGCCTATTAGCGGTCGCCTGTCGGATAAGTACGGACTGAGACGGTTTACCGTTGGTGGGCTGATAATGTCTACGACGGGCTTGCTGATCCTGTCCACCGTGACGGAGACGACAGCTCTGCCGTTTATTGTCGTAGCGCTGATTATGCAGATGAGCGGCAACGGAACGTTTTATCCGCCGAACAACGCATCCATATTAGGTGCTGTTGAGGAGAGTAAATACGGCGTGATGTCCAGCTTCGTGAACCTGGTGCGCAACGCTGGCAACATCACAGGAATTGCCATAGGGACGGCTATCGTTACGGCGGTGATGGCGTCGATGGGATTCCAGCCAAGCCTCGCAGCGGTGACAGAGGTAGGAAGCGAAGGCGTCATCGAGTCCTTCGTATCCGGGCTGAGGGTCGCCTACAGGATCATGGCTGGCGTAATGGTGGTGAGCATGGTGCTGTCCTTCATTCGGGGAGGCGGTTCTGGTTTGGCGGCCGCATCAAAGGACGACAGCCCAGAGCCCTTGCCCGCGAAGCAGTCCTAGCCTAACCGGTCATCTGAGAAAAATTGCACGACCTATCGATGGCCTCTGGCAAGCACAGGTTAGCGTCTCCTACATTCGCCGAATCTTGGTATTGAGCAGCAGGATGGCGACGCCTATTAAGGCGAGCGCAGCGCCATTAAACACCAGCGCCACTGTCACGCTGAACGTTGCCGCCAGGAACCCCACTTGCAAGTTGCCGACGGGAGCTGTGCCCACGCTGACGACCCACGCCCCCATGGCCCGGCCCCTCTGCTCGTTCTTGACCACGCCCTGCATCAAGCTCTGCGAGAACAGGTCACTCAGTGACATCATCCCGCCTATGATGGCGATGGCGAACAGTGCGAATGCGAAGGTGGGAGATATTCCCAGCATGATGATGGCAGCACCAAAAACGATCATGGACAGCAGAAGCATCAGGCCCTTGCGGTTGATCTCTCCGAGCGGGGCTATCAGCAGGATGGCGATTATAGCGCCTGTCGATCTAAAGGCAGTAAGAATGCCCAGCCCATCTGCGTCGACGTGAAGTACATCCCTGGCGAGACTTGGTAAGGCAGTGGCCGTCGCAAAACCCAGCACCTCCGTGCCCGACGTCACCAGGATCAGCACTAACAGAGACCTGTTGTGGCGAAGCTCGACGCCAAACTCTTTCAGGCCGCTGAGGACTGGCTGACGGGCCGATGGTGCGGCTTGCCCTCGCGAGCGAATGAACGTAAGGCACACTGCCGATGCCAGGTACCCGACTCCCAGCAACAGGTACGCGGCACCAGCGCTCACGTCGGCGATAAGGAAGCCAACAGCCAGCGAGCCAAATAGCCCTCCAAATCGCATACCGAGGCTGACGAAAGCCAGGCCACTCAGCAGATTTCCTTCGCCTACCACGTCGAAGGCGAAGCTCTGCCGCGACGCTTGGTATAGCGCTGCCAGGCTCCCGGTGAGCATGGTCGACAGCAGCAGGTGCCATACCTGTAGATTGTCAGTGAGGAGTAAAGCTGCTATCGATGAGGTTATCACGACCATGCCAAGATTCAACATGCGCATGAGGTCTCGCCTGCTGAACCTGTCGGCAATGGCCCCCGCCAGGATGCCCAGAAAGAAGAACGGTGCTGACTTCAAGCTCAATGCCACGCCCACCATGAAGGGTGAGTCGGTCATGTCCAGCATCAGCCAGCCAAGAAGCACCATCTCTCCCGTGAATCCGACGGCGTCGAACATCGCGGAGGCGAAAAGGAATCGAAAATCGCGAATGCGCATGGCTGGCGCACGCAAGGCAGTTCGCAATAGCAGGGCAGGGTTAACGTTCATTAATCCTCGTGGCATGCCTGGAATAAGCGAATGCCTGAAATATGGGCTAGCTGATTGTACTCAATTGGGAAGACTCAGTGTGGAGAAAAATGCAACAGGTACGGGCTTAGTGCATTGCCGTTAGTTTCTCCGCGAGCTCCGGCGTCGGCAGACCTGTGCGCGCTACCAGAAGCTCATGCACTTTTGTTAGCGCAGGCGCATTGCCCTTCATGGCTTCTACGGCGTCCGGTCGCATGTCCAGGACGGCGGGCCCGTATTCGATAGACACGAAGACGCTGGCCAGCCTTTTCACCGAGGCCAGCACCTCGAAGTATTCGATCTCTTCTTCGGCGTCTCCCATCTCTTCCTCATATGCAGCCAGGATGAAGTCCCGCCATTTGGAATCGTCCTGCGTGCTCATGAGGTTTATCATCCAGGCGAGGTCCATGCACGGGTCCGAAACGCCGACATGCGTCCAGTCGATAACTATGGCCTTGCCGTCTGGTTGCACGAGTATGTTTTCGGAGTGGAGGTCCATGTGCACCACCGATGGGCGGTTGCATGGCACGAGGTCGCGCCGGGCATCCAACCACTCCAGGATTTCGGGGAATCCGGATACAGGGAAGCGCCCCAGATAGTCCCGGTACATCTTCAGCGTCTGGTCGATAAGAGAATATGGGTCGCCGTAATCCAAACCAGAGTCAGCATACGGATGCCAGTCCAAGCGGTGCAATCGTGACATGAGGCTGCTAAGGCTGTGCATGTATTTTTCTCTGGTCGCCTGCCCACTTTCAGCCATCAGAGACCTCATGGTCTGGCCCTCGATGCGTTCCATTATGACGAAGGGTTTCTTGAATGGCGAATCGTCCCGTTCCAGAGTCCTCACTTCAGGCACGGGGTATCCTGCCTTGTAGAGCTTGCGTATGCCCTCGAACTCGCGGGCCGATTTCTCGTAGGCGTCGTCATCGGGGTAGATGCGCAGGATCAGATCAAGCGTCTTGCGGGAACCTGGTCTGCCATGCTCCAGCGCGAAGGAGTAGACGTCGCTCTCCCCGCCAGCGCTGATCGATGTCAGGTCGCTCACCGAGGCGTCGACCAGATCGCTGAGAGTGGCCCGACGTAGGTCTGAAGTTGGTTCTGCATTTCGAAAAGTATCACTTCGCCTTGAGAGAGAGGAAAAAAAGAGAGATTAGCCACCGAAGATAACCTGCTTCGGTGGCTAATTACTTACGTGTTGGGGGAGCTGTTACGCCCTGGGAATCTTGGTGCCTGCCGTCTTCATGCGCATGCTGAACACGGAGGTGTTGGCGGTGAAGTACATGGTCTTGTTGTCGGGGCCACCCCAGCCGCAGTTGGCCGGGTACTCGGGCAGCTTGATGATGCCGATAAGCTCTCCGGAGGTCTCGAAGACCCAGCAGCCGCCAGGGCCAGTGCAGTAGACTCGCCCCTCTGCGTCTACCTTCATGCCGTCGGGCACACCCGCCTCTTCAGAGGACATGTCGGCGAAGTGCCTGCCATTGCTCACCGTGCCGTCCGCGTTTACGTCGTAGGCCATGATGTACTTTTCCGGCCGGGTGTTGGCAACGTAGAGAATCTTCTCATCGGGAGAGAAGGCTATACCGTTGGGGTAGTCGAACTTTTCTATGATGACGTCCACGGTGCCATCGGGCTTCACACGAAGAATGTTATTGAATTCCAACTCAACGTCCGCTGGCTCCAGGCGTTCGCGGCCGGGGTTGGTGAAGTACAGGCTGCCGTCGGACTTTCCGATGACGTCATTGGGGCGGTTCAGGCGCTTGCCGTTCACCTTGTCGGCGATGACGGTGAAAACGTTGTTGGGGTCCATGCGCGTGATCCGGCGATTGACCATCTCGCAAATAATGACGCGGCCCTGTTTGTCGAAGGTCATGCCGTTGGAGTCGCCGCTGTTCTCCCTGATGATCTGCGTCTTGCCGTCGGTGCCCAGCCGTAGGATCTGGCTGCGGCGGATATCCACAAAGGTCAGCGTGCCGTCGGAGTGCCACAAAGGGCCCTCCGTGAATACGAATCCCGACGCCACCTGAGTGGGTTCCGCTGATTCAACGATATCGGCTAGTGTTGCCATTACAGTCGCCTCGATTTTTCATCTACATACTTATAGAGGGGGATTCAGGTGCCCTTTTCTAAAAAAACCTGAATTGCCAATCGCTTGGTAAGCCTGACCAGCTTCGTCAAAACAACAATTTTCTATTACAAGCGCGGTTCGCTGGTCATTCAAAAAACCCTGAATTGCCAATCGCTTGATAGGCCTGACCAACTGCGCCACAGAAACCATTTTCTGTAACAAGCATGATCCGCCGGTCATTCAAAACTACTGGCGAACGTATTTAACGATGCGTCGGCCTGTGCTGCCTTCGCCGGACGTTGGCTGCACAAAATAGATGTTGCCGTCAGAGTCGCCCGCCGCGCCGTGGCAGCTTCGGAAATCGTCGCTGCCCCACTGTGCCAGCAGCTCGCCATCCACCGTCAGCACACTGAACAGGCCGCCGTTATGCTCGGCCACGTAGCAGATGCCGTCGCCGTCCTCCCAGACAACCGCCGGGCCAATGAGCTTGGTCGGCCACTGCATAATGAAGTCGCCGTCTTGCGAGAACACCTGAACACGGTCGTTCTCGCGGTCAGCGATCAGCAGGCGGCCCTTGCTGTCGATCCACGCGCCATGAGGCAGCATGAACTGACCGGGGCCATCACCAGGCTCTCCCCACGACTTGATCAGCTTGCCTTCGGCGGAGAACTTGTGCACTCGGCAGTTGGCGTAGCCGTCGGAAATGAATATCTCTCCTGACGGGGCCACCGCGATGCCCGCTGGCATATTGAACGGCTCTGCGCCCTGGGTCACCTCTTTGTAACCGTTGGACCCGAAGTCGGTATTGTCCGCGCCGGTGTTGGAGCGGTACCCCTTCTCACCGATGGTCATGAGCAGCGTGCCATCAGACGTGTACTTGTATATCTGCTGGTTGTTGCGGTCGACGATCCATATGTTGTCGCTGGGGTCGGCGTATATGGCGTGGGGAAACGCAAACTCGGTCACTCCCCAGTCGGACAGGTAGTTGCCGTCCTTGCCGAACACGATGATTCCGTGCTCGCCCCGATTGAATCCATAAACTCGGTCCTGTGAGTCAACGGTGACTGCCGCCATGGGGGCGTTCCAGTTGTCCGGGACCTTTGCCCAGTCCTCGATTGGCTCGTAAGTATACTTTCCGCTTCCGACTGTTGCTGCCATACTTTTGCTCCTAATTAATTATCTTGTGGATTTTACTAGCCTATCAGCGAAGGCTTGCACGCCTCCATGACGGCTCGTACAGAACTGATGCCAGGCCTCGCGGCGACAACTCGGACCATGGCTATGTCCAGGCCCTGAGCGATGCGCTTGAACTCGCTGGCCGCGCCGGCAGGTGTGCCATAGTAGCCTACGGTCTTTAGCAGGGCCGTAGGAAAGGCGTCGGCCACATCGTCGTTCGATGCGCCTGCCCTCCGCATGTCGTCTAGCTCACCCAGCTCCTTCTCAAAGCCCATGCGCTCGAAGTGGGCCCTGTAGCCCAACTGCCGTTCGCGGTCTGTGGGCACCGTAGAGCCCAGGGCATAGCCCATCGTTGCCTTGGCGAACGCGATGCGAGCGACGTCCTCGTCCTCGTCGATGCACACCCGAATGTACTGAGCCATCTTGATCTCCGAAGGATCGCGACCGGCCTTGGCTGCACCCTCGTTGATGCGCTCTCGACTCCAGGCGATCTGCTCGGGGCTGCACCAGTTCAGGCAAGCGCCGTCCGCTAGTTCGCCTGCCATCGTCAGCATTTTCGGACCTAATGCTCCCAGGTAGACCGGCGTCTTGGGAGGCGGGTTAATAGCCAGCTTTGCCCCCTTTAGGCTCACCGTCTCGCCCTCGTAGTCCACCTGTTCGCCGTTCACCAGCGCTCGGGCTACAGTCACGTAGTCTCGCATAAGCGCCAGCGCCGACAGCTTGGGCATACCCAGCGCCTGCCGTGTCCTGGGTCGGTACGCGCCTCCGGAACCTAGGCCCATGATGAACTTGCCGCCGGTGATGTCGCTGACGGTGCCGCCAGCCATGGCGAATGCGATAGGAGTTCGGTGCATCACTGGCGATACGGAGATGCCCGTTGTTAGGCCTTCCGGTACGACTTCTCGTGTTGCCGCCCATCGTTGTAGGCAGAGCTGATAGGAGTCCTGCCCGGTACTTTCTGGAGTCCAGATACTGGTGTAACCCAGTTGAGCTGCTTCCTTAGAGATCTGAGCCTGATCATCCCAATTAAGACCTAGTGATGCGTCTAATCCTACGCCAATTTCCATGTTGTATTCCTCATTTGAGTGGTATTAAAGTCAGAGTTTGTCCGATGGTAGATGCTGACAGATACGCGGCATTATATGGAGGATTCAGTGGTTGGGCAAGCGGGTCATGTTGGTTTGAAGCGATGGAGCGGACCACATGCTCACAGCGCTATTATCTCTGGCCTCATTGCGCCGCAGGGATGTCAGCTTTCCATTCTTTTCCTGAACATAAAGATACCGCCAAAAAACCAGAGTACTTTTATTACCTACAAACGTGTGTTTAGCACTAGTCAAACAAGGGAAGCTCAAGAGTTTGAGTGGTTCATATTATGTATATGTCATGTTCAGAGGGATAGGCAGATTGTGTTGCGGGCTAGTCGGTGAAGCACCGTTAGTGCGATGTTTATGGGTCAACGGTTCCGGTTGGTATGAAATAAGGTTGAAATAGTGAAACACTTAAGAGAGAACCTACTAGTTCAGTTTTCGCTCACGAGTGTCGTAGTCTTTATCGTCATTGGTATTGTGCTTGCGGCAGTTTTGTCGAACGCAATACGTGACGATGCAATTAGTGACCTGAAAATGAAGTCGTAGGAGTCACTGCGGGGCACTTGCTGACTGTTATGGACGCTGAAGATCTTGAAAAGCCCATGACGGGAGAGCGATACGATGAGTTCCACCACTTCGTAGAAAACATAATTACTGGCAAGACCGAACGTGTTGCACGTATAAAAGTGTGGTCGAAGGATGGAACCGTCATTTATTCTGACGAGGCTTCCGGCGTTGGCGAAACGTTCCCGATTCAGGAACATCTAAGAGAGGCACTTGCTGGGGGTGTCTCATTTGAGATTGAGGTGCCGGATGGCGCAGAAAACGAACGTAACCAATTTCTCGGCACCCTGATGGAAATATATTCACCAATCATATTCGATGGCTCAGATGAGCCCCAGGGTGCGTTCGAAATATATCAGTATTATCAACCGACTGCGACCGCATAGCCTCCTTGCAAAGACTAGTCACCTTTTCGATTGCTGTAGGATTTCTACTCCTATACGGCAGCTTGGTGTCCATTGTTTGGAAAGGTTGGAAGACTATTAACAAACAGAAGACAGGACTCCAAACCGCTAATGAGCAATTGACGCAGGAGATGACAGAGCGCAAGCAACTCCAGGAGCAGTTCATACAATCACAGAAACTGGAAGCGGTTGGTACCTTGGCTGGCGGAGTGGCCCACGACTATAACAACATACTCAGTTGGCGGCCACCGATATTGATAAAGGGAAACCTGTTAAGGCATATATTGATGAAATTCGCAAGGCTGGAGAGAGGTCCGCTGGCCTAACCAAGCAGCTTTTGGCTTTTTCAAGGCGCCAAATTTTCAATCCGGAGGTAACAAACCTAAACGATCTGATATCAGGTCTCGAGAACATGTTGGTTCCCATGATAGGGCAACATATTTATATCCAGATGAGATTGTCGCCGAATCTGTCCAGCGTCATGGTGGATCGCGCCCAAATTGAACAAGTCGTCATGAATATGGTTGTCAACAGCCGTGATGCAATGTCCGGCGGTGGTAATGTAGTTTTGGCAACGGCCGATGTGTACATTGATGAATCCGCTGCCAGTTCTCAGCCTGGTCTAAACGTCGGATCATATGTCACTTTCACAGTATCCGACAACGGAGCCGGCATACCTCACGAGGTGTTGTCCCATATGTTCGAGCCCTTCTATACGTCAAAGGAGTTGGGCAAGGGAACCGGCCTAGGTCTTTCGATGAGTCACGGAATTGTCGCTCAAAGTGGTGGATACATCGCCGTAAAAAGCGCATTAGGCCAGGGGACTACATTTACCGTTTACCTACCCGCTGTTGATGGGATAGCTGAAAATACGACGGCTGGTTGACAATATATGGTCACGCCAGAAGGCAATGAGTCGATCCTTCTTGTGGAAGAGGAACCAATAGTCCGTCGTGTGGCCACTAAGATACTTGGTAATCAAGGTTATTCGGTTGAAGACGCTACCAATGGCAAAGAAGCTTTAGAACTCTTGTCAAAACATTCGGAAAATCACTTCGACATCCTGATCACGGATCTTGTGATGCCCATGATGGGTGGCAGAGAACTAGTTGAGAGATTCAGGGAGACGCACCCTCACACCAACGTGCTTTACATGACGGGCTATACGGACGAGGATTTTGCTCGTGAGGGCGAACTCGAAAGCTACTGTTCGATTATCCAAAAGCCATTCACGGCGAACACTCTCGCGCAACAGGTTAGGAAAATTTTAGACCTATCTTGAGCGCTGCCCCATAGTCTGTGAGCGGATCGCTACGAAGAATCTGGTCTAGATTGACCCTGTAACAAGCGGTTGTTACACTCCCAAGGCCCCCGAAAGGCTGTCTGGCCAAATGCTACTTAAGTCTGTGGAGTGTTCATGTCAAAACGTCTGAATTCGGAGCTTAACTGATAGGTGCCTGATGTCTGGTTGATGTCCCTTCTGGGCGTAGCTTCCTTATTCGCGTTTACCGTAGCAGGTGTGGCAGGGTTCGGTGGTGGAGTTCTTCTCATGCCGGCCCTGGTCCTGGTATTCGGACCCAAGGAAGCGATTCCTATCGTCAGCGTGGCGGCTCTCCTGGCTGCAATCTCTCGCACAGGTCTGAACTGGAGAGAGATCTCTTGGCCGGTGGTGAAATGGCATACCTTTGGCGCATTACCCGTTTCGATATTGGCGAGCTTTCTGTTTGTCATCACTCCGCCAACTTTCATTACGCGGGCCTTGGGCGTCCTTTTACTGGTATTTGTCGTGTTTCGGCATACTCACTGGGGCAGGGAACGCAATCTAGGCCTGCGAAAGTTCGCCCTGGTTGGAGCCGGGACCAGCTTTGTTGGAGGGTTTCTTGGAGTGCCGGGGCCGTTACGTGCGCCGTTCTTTCTGGCATACGGACTGACCGGCATGGCCTACGTTGGAACGTCTTCCGCTGCCATGTTATTTGCACAAACGCCCAAGCTCTTCGTGTACAGAGGTAACGAATTGCTTGGAACAGAAGCGCTAGCAGTCGGCCTGGCATTGGGTGTGATGGGCTTTATAGCGTCGTACATCGGGCAATGGATCGCGAAAAGAGCGTCGGCACGTCTGTTCCAGTATCTAGTAGAAGGTCTGCTTATTGGAGGAGGAGTTCTGCTACTCTTCGCCTGATTCCTGTCCCTGCTCCGTCAGTGCGAAGCTCGTGGTGCTGCATTGGCAGTAAAGAGACTACTCCCGCGATGGCAACGCAACGATGCCCGTGCCCAGGGTGGTCTTCGTGCCTTCGTGGTTCTCCAGCCAGATCTCGCATTCCACTATGTTCTCGCAGTTCTCCACGCGCTTGCTCTTGACGATGCCCTTGCCGAGGATAGGCGTGCCGGGCACGTCCATGCCGCGGTACTGGGTGACCAGCTTCTTCAGGTCACCGCCTTCGCCAATCCAGTCCGTCATGACCTGTCCCAGCCATGAGCCCTTCAGCGCGCCGTGCAGGATGACATCCGGTAGCCCGTTGTTTTTCGCGAAGTTCTGGTCGTAGTGAATCTGGTAGTAGTCGCCGGAAGCGCCTGCGTACTTGACCAGCTGCTGAGTCGTCGGGTCTTTATGGAGCGTCGGAAGCTCAGTGCCTTCCTCGACGTCCTCGAAATATACCTGTTCGCTCATCCTATAATCCTTTCGTAGGTGGGCCGCCTGCAGCCAAGCATGTGATAGACCTGAAGGCTAATGGCTGTAAGCTGAATGCTATTCCGCTGGCTCGTAGCTAATTCCAGTGGTCCTTTGCACGGCCACTGTGGTGCCGAACTGGTTTACGTACTTGGTTTCTCGGATAGTGAAGAGCATATTGCCGAGACGCCCGGGCCTTTCGAAAAGGTCCGCGATTTTCGTGGTGACGGTGACGTGGTCGCCCGCTCGCACAGGCTCGAAGTACTCCCATTCGCTGCCGCCGTCCAGGGCCGCAGAGTAGGGGCTCTTGAAGCTGGGTGGCGATTTGGATATCAGAGAGCGCATGAAGGTCGGCGAGGCGATAATTCCGCCATGCCGCGACTTTCGTGCAGCCTGCTCGTCATTGAACAGCGGATTGTCGTCGCCAATGGCCTGCGCGAACTTTATAATGGCGCCCTTCTCGACGTCGTATGAGACAGGCTCCGATTCTACTCCAATCGCTGCTTTCATCTCCGGAGTTATGACCGATTCCTCGGTTGCCATGTTGTTGGCTCCTGCAATTATCTGCGTTGTTGACTGCCGTATTTGACTGCCAGCGGGCCTGACAGGTGACCTGACTGGAGTTTACGTTCGCTCAAGATAGGTGTCAAGATTTTTCACATAAAGTAAAGCGAAGGTGTAGAATCAGCCAATGCGAATAAACGCGTGCAAGACAACAAAGATTTACTGCCGACTCGATTGCCCGCCTGGCCGACGCACCAAGCCGGAGAACCGCGTGCATTTCGAATCGTTTGTTGGGGCGGAGGACGCTGGTTATCGCGCGTGCAAGGTCTGCAAGCCTACAGTCGGCGAGTACGGTCCGTGGGTCAGTAAGTCCGGATAGCAGCCCCTAGGCAGGAATGGATTTATTCAATGTTTATCTCCGAAAAACCCGGCTCACTTAACATCGGCTGCATTACATTTGGGGACATAAAGGCACGACTATTAGCCCCTGCTACACTTTTTCCAGCTTGGCGAAGCTGAGCATGAGGCGCTTGACGCCGGCGTCGCTGTCCTTGAAGGCAACCGTCACCTCATAGTCCTCGTGCACGGGCTTGCACTCCATGACGATGCCGTCGCCGAACTTGCCGTGCTTGACCTTGTCCCCTACGGAAAAATGTGCAATAGCTGCCGCAGCCTCGGCCTTTCGCTGCTTGACGGGCTTGCCAATCTTGGGGGACGGGCTAGCGCTGCCGTTGGAGCCAACGTCTGACTGCCGGGTGCGTCGTGCTCCTGGAGTCCAGGCCGCCGACTTGATCGTCTTGGTCTTGGGCTGATTCTGCACAGGAGACGTAATTAGCTTGGGCGGAATGTCCATCAGGAAGCGTGAGGGTATGCTGGGCTCAGAGCCGCCCCGGAAGCCACGTCGGAAGGCGCGGCACAGGTACAGCCGTTCCTTGGCCCGCGTCACGCCCACGTAGCACAGGCGGCGTTCCTCTTCCAACTGAATGGGGTCATCCATGGAGCGCATGTGGGGCAAGAGGCCCTCCTCCATGCCGACCATGAATACAACCGGGAACTCCAACCCCTTGGCCTGATGCAGCGTGATTAGGGTTATGGCCTCTGCCCTTTCCTCCATGCTGTCCACATCGGCGACGAGGCTGACGCTCTCCAGGAAGGCGGTCAGCGCTTCCTCGCGTCCTAGCACCAGGAAATCTCGAGCCGTGGACTTGAACTCCTGTACGTTGTCCAGCCGATCTTCGCCGCGCTCAGACTGGTCCAGCAGGTAGGTCTGGTAGCCGGTGCGGTCCAGCACGCTGTCGATCAGGTCCAGAATGTCCGACTCCTCTTTGTCTGCCTGCAAGCCCTTTATAAGATCGTGAAAGTCGGTCAGTGCGCGCAAGGCACGGGCAGGGAAGGGGTTGTTTAGCTCATCGCCTGTGTCGGACTCTTTGGCGTCGCCGGTGGCCCCTGCGGATAAAGAGCTAATGGCTGCGAACATAGACATGTTGGCACCGCGAGCCAGTCGAGTCAGCTCATCCAGGGTGCGCTGTCCTATGCCTCTGGTGGGCGTGTTTATGACGCGCATCAGGCTTACATCATCGTCCGGGTTAATGGCCAGCCGGAGGTAGGCAGTGACGTCCTTGATCTCCTGTCGCTGGTAGAACTTCGTGCCGCCCACAACCTGGTAGGGCATGCCGTATCGCATGCAGGACTCCTCTAGGGCACGGGACTGCGCGTTCACGCGGTACATGACGGCGATGTCCCCAAGTTTGTATCGAGCGTTGCTACCTCTGGTCAGCGACTGGATCTCTTTGACGACAAACTGGGCCTCTTCGACCTCGTTGTAGCTCTCGCTGACCACTATAGGCACGCCAGCGCCGTTCTGAGTCCACAGGTCCTTGTCGACCCGCTGCGTGTTGGCAGCAATGAGACTTTTGGCGGCGTCGAGAATGGTTTGCGTCGAGCGGTAGTTCTCCTCCAGCGCAATGATCTTGGCATTCGGGTAGTCGTCCTGAAAGCTGAGAATGTTGCGTATGTCTGCGTTGCGCCACGTGTAGATTGACTGGTCGGGATCGCCCACCACACAGATGTTGGAGTAGGAGAAGGCCACCTGTTTAGCGATGGCGTACTGGGCGATGTTGGTGTCCTGGAACTCGTCGACCATGAAGTGGACGTAGCGCTCCTGGTACTTCTTGGCCACCTCTGGGACCTTGTCGAAGAGCTGGTAAGTCTTCAGAAGCAGGTCGTCGAAATCCAGGGCGGAGCTTTGCTGCAGAATGCCCTCGTAGTGCTCGTATGCCCGCACAATGACCTCGTCGAAGTAGCTGGCTGATCGGTATGCCAGCCCCTCAGAGGTTAGCAACTGGCTCTTGGCGTTGGAGATCCCTGAGAGAATTGCTCTGGTGGCGAACTTCTTCGGGTCCAGCTCCAAGTCTTTCATCACGCGCTTCATCAGCGACATTTGGTCCGAGTCGTCGTAGATGGCAAACTCTCGTTTGACGCCGATGGCCTCTCCGTCCTGGCGTAGCACCAGTGCACAGAAGGTGTGAAAGGTCTTGGCGGTTACATGCTCTGCCGCCGGACCAAGCAGAGGCGAGAGTCTAGCCCGCATTTCTCTGGCTGCTTTGTTGGTGAAGGTGACGGCTCCGATGCGGTACGGGGACACGCCAACCACGCGGATCATGTAGGCGATGCGCTGGGTTATGACACGGGTCTTGCCGCTGCCGGGACCTGCCAGAATGAGCAGAGGGCCTTCGATCGTCTCGACGGCCTCTCGCTGTTTATCGTTCAGCCCCTCGAGGATTCGCTGGGCTGTTTGTGAGGAATTGACCATATGTTCTCCTGCGGAGATTATAGCATCTGAGGCATCTTCGTAAGGGTTGCTATGGAGCGAATTCTGCACATCTGTTAACAGAATAGCGTTTGAATTGGCGCAGTGGGATTCATATTTTGATAGGCAGGCCATGCAAAGGATTCGCTCAATTTACTGGCGGAGTTGATCAATGTGGTGATTACTCTAAGGTAGAATACTAGTTAAAGTTTTACATATTGGGATTTTGCTGATGGATCTAAACGATTCACGGAAACTGGTCTTAATTGGTAGGAGGTGTTTGATTAAAGGTCGCTGTTTTGAGGCGTTCGAAGCATACGATAAAGCCATTGAGTAGAATCGTGACCATATTTCCGCGCGTCTGTCGCGAGCGATAGCTTACACCCGCTCTGGGAAGATAGGAGAGGCACAAGCCGACCTGGTAAATTTGCGAATTAAAGGTTACCCGGTTTATCTTTCACGACTGGTGTCGCAGTCCGAAAACGTAGTCGTGCGGAAGGCGATCTTGTCGGGCTAAAGTTAGACTGCCCGGTGGGAATCGAAAGCGATGTGTACAGAGTAATCGTGGAAGGCTAGGATAATAGGCTGTCGATAGCCGTATAGAGACGCCCGACACCCTAAACTCACTCGACAAACAGCGGGTTGTCTTTGGTGATGATGCGGTCCTCTGCGGCGATGGACTGGCGCAGGTACTTTGGCACAGAGAACATGCCCTGGTGCGTGATGCCGTCGTAGAAGCGTAGTTCGCCGTTTTTGTCTACGGAAATGCGCTCAGCAATAAGTCGGTCAACGTCTTCCACGGATATCTTCGATGGGTCTGGCCCTCGCGACCCTACCACAAACCCCCATGTAGACCCGAAAGCCGGCACAAAAGCCTCGCACAGGTATGCTGCCTGGAACACGCTGCCCACAGTGTTGGCCACGGCAGAGAAACACTGCTCCGTAAACGCAGGGCCTGTGTGTCCTGACTGCGCCACCATGAGGCCCTGCTCGGTCATGCAGCTCTGCAACAGCCTGTAGAACTCCTGCGTGAAGATCATGTAAGCCGGGCCTGCTTCTAATGGGTCAGGCACGTCGATGATGGCTACATCGAAACGATCGGTGGTCTCTTCCAGGTATTTCAGCGCGTCGTCGTGAATCAGCTCCAGCCTGGGGTCGTCGAAGGCGCCCTGGTGGTGGTTCGTCAGGTACTGCTTGCACAGGTCGACGACCTCCTTGTCGATGTCCACCATGACGACCTTTTCCACCGACTTGTGCCGTAGCACCTCGCGGATGGTTGCGCCCTCTCCGCCTCCCGCCACGAACACGACCTTGGGATTGGGATGGGCGATCATGCATGGCTGCACCAGCGCCTCGTGGTACACGAACTCGTCGACTTCCGTGGACTGGGTCTTGTCGTCCAGGACCAGGCTTCTGCCGAAACTGGCCCCGTCTTGAATGCGCACGTGCTGGTGTGCCGTCTGCCCGTGGTAGAGCACTTTATCGATTTTCTCGGCTTGCAGTAGGTCAGGGGTTATTAGTTCGAAGTGCCAGTTGCCGTCCGGTGGATTATCCATTTCAAAGCCTAACTATTGGATTAGATAGGTGCGGGCGCGGTCTGGGGCATGACGCCGCGTTGGACCTCAGTTATGGTTGGGTCTTTGCATTGGAGGCGTTCCACAATTAGCTTCGCAGCTTCGTAAGGCTTGAACCCATCGCCACAGGTAAATATGTCAGCGGCGGCGTATGAGTATTCAGGCCACGTGTGAATGCAGAGGTGGGATTCAGCGATGGCGACAACACCTGTTACACCGACAGGCGAGAACTTATGGAAGGTCTCACCAACAATGGTTGCCCCCGCTTCAACGGCTGCTCCCATTAACGACTGTTTGATGAACTCCATGTCATCCAGAATTTCAGGATTGCAGTCCTTCAACTCCAAGAGTAGATGGGTACCTAACGACGTGAACCGTGCATCCAAGCACCTGCCCTCCGAGTTAATATATGTGTAGCCACACGGACGGCTATTGTACAGGATAAAATTGGTAAGGAGAAGATTTTAAGAAACGGCAGTAACATGCGTGCCGCTGGCAGTCCTCTCCCGCACCAGCCAGTACTCCATGCTGTCTGCCAGCGCCATCCAGCTGGTCTCGATAACGTTCTCGGACGAGCCGACCGTATTCCAGGTATTCCGCCCGTCTGTTGACTCAATCAGCACACGAACAATCTACCCTGTACTGCTGCTCTCGTCCACGACTCTTACCTGATAGTCCACCAGTCGCACCGTCTCCATATTGGGGTAGAACTGCAGCAGGGCTTTTCTCAGCGCGTTGTCCAAAGAGTTGACTGGCCCGTTGCCATCTGCTGCGGTGTGCATCACCTCATCGGCGACCCGCACCTTTAGCATTACCTGCGAACTGATGTCAGCGGGACGACCGTTGCCCTCGCGCTTCTCTACCATGGAGACGAAGTCCACCAGAGTGAAGGGCGCTGTGTAGCCGGGCATCAGCCGGCGAACCAGCAGCTCAAAAGAAGCCTCCGTGCCTTCGTACTGGAAGCCCTTGCTCTCCTGAAGCTTGATGTGCTCGAGCAGTTCCCTGGCCTGCGACTTGGGAAGGTCGATGTCCAGGCCCAACTCTTCTACCTTCCACAGGATGTTGCCGCGTCCGGATAGCTCGGAGATTAGCACGCGCTTTTCGTTGCCCAGGTTCTGCGGTGGAACGTGCTGGTAGCTGTGCTCGACCTTGGCCACTGCGGCAGCATGCAAGCCTTGGGTCCCTCTGGCGGGTCAGGCAACGGATTACGCACATCCAACCCGACAGGGGAAGTTACCTGACATTTTGAGCCCTCTGCCCTCTGCCCTCGCCCGTCAAGCCCTGCATTTTGCAGCGAGCGCCGATTTTGCATAATTCATTTTGCGCGCACGTGGAGGCGCTAGCCAGCACCTCGGCGCAGGCACGACCCAGCCCCTTGCTGGCGCCCCCGACTGCGACGACCTTGTCCTTAAGGTTAAAATCCATTTTTTTCAACCCCTTTCAAGTATTAAGAATCAAGAAATCTAACGTACCTGAGGTATAACGTCCTGCGCCAGCCAAACCATGCGCACCAACGTCTCGGAAAGGTCTTCGCTGTTTGTGTCGAATATAAGCTGGCCGACGCCAATTTTGCTACATGACTATATCACTTTTCAAAGGAAGCCTCGGCGCTATCCGCCGTCTCAACCCGAATCTTGGGCACGCATGCCCTTCAATTGACAGGTAAAGGACAGAGCTATAGGATTCTCCCCAAGATAGAATCTTTGCCGCCTCCGTGTGGAAATGATAAATAGAGAAGAGGACAATTATGGAAAGCGTAAGATTAATGATCCTGAAACTTGTTCCGCTAATGGCCTTGATTGTCGCATTAGTACTGGTGGCCTGTAGTAGTGCCCCGGCGGCACCTCAGGTTATTGAGAAGGAAGTAATCAAAGAGGTAATCAAAGAGGTAGTCAAAGAGGTACCTGTTGACAGGGTGGTGGAGAAGGTTGTTATCAGAGAAGTTCTGATACAGCCGAAGGCCACACCTGAGCCAATTAAGATGGATCTGAGCAAGGTTGGCTGGTTGATGAAGGCGAGCGAGTCCAACATTAAGCGCGGAGGCGTTGTCAGGACCGCAGGTCCAGTTGAGATGGCCCACTGGGATTTGCACCAGGGCGCACCCGCATACACCGGGATCACCAACATATACAACAACCTGACGTACCGGAACGTGGGGGATGGACAACGAGATATCGTACCGGACCTCGCCACGAGCTGGGAGGTTTCGAACGACGGACTAGCCTATATCTTCACGCTGAGGGAGGGAGTCAAGTGGCATGACGGTGTGGAGTTCACTGCACTTGATGTCCTCGGCACTTTCAACCGAATCCTTGATCCACCAGAAGGAGTTATCACCGGCTCTATCAGGCAGAGTTTTGAGCCTATCGAAGAAGTCAGGTTGCTCGACACCTACAAGATCGCGTTCGATCTCAAGCGGCCCACACCATGGTTCATAAACGTGCTCGGTGCTGCTCCGCACTTCGGCTATCCAGTGATTTATCCTAAGCACTTCCTGGATGCCAACGACCAGAATGTACGAGAGAACCTGTCCCCTGGAACCGGCGCATTTGTGTTTAAAGAGCGAATTCCGGGCGAGTACATCGAATTGGAAGCAAATATCGATTACTGGAACCCCGACCTTCCATACGTCGATGGCATCAAAGCAATTCACATACCTGTATGGGCAAACAGGGGTGCAGCGGTTCTAACAGGTATAGTTGACTTCACGTGGAATGGGAACCAGGAAACGTGGAATCTCGCAATGGCACAGCCCGACAAGTTCCATGGCAGCAATCCTCCAGTAAATGGCACAGCTCCTTTGTGGACGAATAATTCGAGGGCGCCTTTCGATGATGTCCGTGTCCGCCGAGCTATCAACCTGGGCCTCGATAAGAAATTCGACCTTGAAGTTGCGAGCGCAATTGCTCTCCCGCAATACAAGGCACGCTGGATAACCAGGGCCGTACCCGGTCACATGACCGACGAAGAGATACTGACTCTACCGGGGTGGCGAGAAGATGAGGCCGGTAGAAAGGCAGATATAGCAGAAGCCAAGCGTCTGATGGCTGAAGCCGGCTACCCTGATGGGTTCCATATTAAGGCGGTGGGGAATAATACCCCCGCCGGTGGCGAGGTGCGCGGAGTCGCATGGCTACAGCAGGCCGAGGACATCCTTGGCATCACTTCAGATCTTGAGATTATAGAAAGAGGTTTGGAAGGTGAGATACTCGTAGGCGGGGAGTGGGACGTCGCTTTCCTTACCGGCACAGGGTCTGATGTCGCAGACCCAACGGCGCAGTGGAACGGTATTTTCAGGTGCGGCGCCGATGGGAACTATTATAAGTACTGTAATCCGGAGTTCGACATACTTCTAGATAATTTGCTTGTGGAATTCGATGCGGCGGAACGTGTAAAACTGCTGCGCCAGGCGATGGACATGTTGGATGAAAATCCCCCTGGCTACATGGTTAACGGACAGAGCGGATTGCCCATGGGCGGCATACACGTGAAGGGACTAAGGCTGGAGGACCTCGGGGGTTATCCTTGGGGGCGCTATGAGACCGTCTGGCTGGACTATTAGAGGCTAACTGATCTGAGTTCATAGATTACAGCGAGGGAGCAGAGGGGCGGATATGCTCTTTGCTCCTTTCGCTGATAGTTCGTTGTTAGGGAGTGTCCTCCCGGCAATGCCGTTTTTCAGTGCGTATTATCCAGCGGATGCGCCCGATGGCTCTTTTGGTATTGGCTGTCACTGGCATCACCATACCCCCCCAAATGCGATTTTAAAGGTTGACAGTATGATGGGACGCTATCTAATGCAGAGGCTGCTGCTGGCGATTCCGACGGTATTCGGAGTCACGGTATTGATATTCGTGGCCATGCGGGTAATTCCAGGTGACCCCCTGAGATCGATAATCGGCGAAGGACAAATTTACGTACTTACCGATGAAGAATTAAACGCCGTCAAAGCCTCTCTGGGATATGACAAGCCGCTAGTAATACAGTATCTGGTCTGGATGGGAGATGTGGCCAAGGGAGACCTGGGATACTCCTTCTGGCAGCGGGACCGGTCCATAGCCGATATGGTGATCAGGCGAGGACCTATAACCCTCCAGATATCGATCATGTCGTTATTATTAGCGTGGTTAATTGGCCTCCCTGCCGGAATTGTGACTGCCATGTGGCGTAACACGCCGCTGGACTACGTCGTCCGCAGTCTTGTAACTCTGCTCATGGCTATACCCAACTTCTGGCTCGGACTCGCCATGATTCTCGTGACGATACTAATTTGGAATTGGCGGCCCCCTATGGAGCTAGTCAGTCTATGGGAATCCCCCTGGAAAAACTTGCAGATGACTATCGGGCCTGCCATCGCGATGGGTGTAGGGTTCGGGGCCATCATTGCAAGGATGATTCGATCCAGCATGCTGGAAGTGCTGAGGGAGGATTACGTTCGAACTGCGTATGCCAAGGGCCTCCCGAGTTCGACCATTATAGTAAGGCATGCGTTGCGAAACGCATTACTACCTACTATCACACTTTCTGGCCTATATCTGGGTGCAACTCTTGGTGGCGCGGTAGCTGTAGAGCGGGCGTTTTCAGTGCCCGGTCTGGGATACAGCCTGATCTACGCGGTTCAGGCACGTGATTGGACTGTTATTCAGAGCCTCGTGCTGCTCTTCGCGGTAGCCTACGTAATAATCAATCTCGTCGTAGATATTATTTATGGTTTTATTGATCCTCGGATCAGGTATTAACAGGCCGGGCGGCTTGTGATGGGAAGGGCGGTCAGTCAACGATGACGGAAAGGAACATCGGCCAGGCACGGCGTACTCTGATTGCAGTGCTTGCCGCAGGAATGTCTCCATTCCACAAAGTATTAGGATTCATGCGCTCCTCGCTGCTGGGAACTGTTGCGATGGTGCTGTTCATTGGTATAGTGTGCGTAGGCCTGTTTCCTCAACTGGTGGCACCTTATGACCCGGACCAGCTGTTCTACACGTACCTAAAGAAGCCCCCTTCAATCGAGCACTGGCTGGGCACGGACTTTATTGCCAGGGATAACCTTTCCCGAATTATCTATGGAACGCGCATTACCTTACTGGTAGCCTTTGTTTCCGTGTTCATCGGGGATGTACTGGGATTTAGCTGGGGAGTGATGACAGGGTATCTGGGCAAGAGGTTCGACCTTTTGACTCAACGTGTGCTGGATATGTTTCTTGCGTTCCCCACGATAATTCTCGCCCTGTTGCTTCTAGCTGCGCTCGGTGCCGGCCTGTATACAATCATACTTGCGATCGCTGTGATCAGGATTCCAGGCACGGCGAGGATAATCAGGTCGGTGGCCCTCACGGTCAAATCAGCCCAATACGTTGAGGCCGCTGAGGCAATCGGCGCTTCACGATTGCGGGTCATGGCTCGTCACGTTGCACCACAATGCTTCGCGCCCCTTTTTGTCGTAGCAAGCGCCGGACTTGGCGCAGCCATATTCACTGAGGCTGCCTTGAGCTTCTTGGGCATGGGAGTACCTCCCCCTACACCAACATGGGGAAATATGTTGGGCGGCGTACTCAATGAGCTGTTCCGGCCTCCCTGGTGGCTAGTTATATTCCCTGGGATGGCCATCACCATCACCATCCTAGCGTTTAACCTCCTGGGTGACGCCCTGCGGGACTATCTCGACCCCAGGCTAAGAGGGCGGCTTGACTAAGAAAGCTATTGACGTAGTTAGTATTATTGGAACGTTTCAGCTTACCAGCGGCTTCACTTCCTGGGCCAGCCAGGCCATACGGTCGAGGGTCTCGGCAAGGTCGTCGCTACGGGTGTCGAAAATGAGGTGGTCCACGCCAATTCTGGAGTAGACCGCGGTATCTTGGACTCACCTGGCTCATGATTCACCCCCCCCCATCACGGTCACCCCCGTCTTCCACCCGCGCGGACAGAGCGTGGCCGATTACATACCCCCGAACAACACTCGACGTAGTGCGGCATCACCTCGGCAGAGAACCGCTCCATGGAGCGCATCGCCTGCTCGTGCGTGAGGTCGCCCCACTGAAATGAGCAGACCAGGTAGTTGGCGCTGGTCTAAACACCGATTTGTCCAATCCTATACAAAGGCTGAGTATGCCGAAATTGGAATATTGGGTTTGGTGTGAGCCTTCCTCCCCAATATTAAGTCGAAAAGCTTGTTGTTCTGTGGCGCGGCGCGAATGCGTCCGGTTTTTACGCCGCCGGGCAATCAGCAGGAAGAGTCGATTATGGCAGCACAGCGAATTACTCTGGACTCTCGGTCGAACGCATATCATTCACCTAGTGGGCAGCTTTGCGGGCAGGAGGGCTTCCCAGGGCACTGAGCTACCTTGGCGTGGTGATCGGTGTGGCGGGAATCCTCACGGTTGTCCCGGCTCTCGAGGTGCTAGGGGCCGTTTTTGGGCTGGGTCTCATCGTGTGGTTCGTATGGCTGGGGATCGTCGTTTTGCGCGCGGCGATCCTAACACTCAAGAAGGCATCGGAGGAAATGGATGGTACCACCGAAAGCGCGAGGCCTGAGTTGATACGCAGACTTGCATCTTTGCTTCTGTCCGTCTTCGGAATTTCGAGTTTCGCTGATAAAGTAGACATCATTATTCCCATTCCGCCAGATAGCGACCGATATTCCGTGAGGGGATATCATCCTCCAGATGAGCTCAGCAAGTCGATTTCCAGTCAATCTACGATCCCCGTCACCCTCAACACGCTTCAGAAGATTCGATCAACTAGGGACTTGCGTGGATTGAACCGCCAAGAGCGGTTAGCGGAAATAAAGGACAGCATGAGTGTTACAGACCAGAAAAACTATCTCATCAATGGTATGGATGTACTACTAGTTGACGATGTGGTGACCTATGGAACACATTTCAAAGAAGCTCGTGACAAGCTTTTAATGGCAGGTGCGAGAGCCGTTTATGGGGCTGTATTGGCTACTGACCACAATAACATCTCTCCGCTCAACGGGTAAAATCATAATTGGTTGTCCGAGCGAGCTAGCTCGCCCGGATCAGGTGAAGCCAAGCTTTCAGTGTGCAATGGGTCTTCGCCTCGTGTATTTCCCTTTCACCCATGCATCATATGTCCTTGGCAGCCCGAGGTTAGAGGCCTCTTTAGCTAGACGCTGGCCTCCCTTTAAGCTACCTAAGAGAAAACAGCAGTTTGCCGCATTATCCATTGCCTCTGCATGGTCAGGTCGATCCTCCAGTGTTCTTCTGAACATTTCCAACGCCTCGCCCGGATTGCCCAAGTTCATCTGTACATATGACTCGGGGTCGACCTACATCTTTGAGCGCAACGTCGGTGGAACTGACCAATGGGGCCAGGCGGCGAAGCTCACCGCGAGCGATGGCAACCGTCTTGATTGAATTCTCACACAATCGGAGGGAGGTGATTCCCTTCATCGTGTGCGATGGAGTTGAGGGCGCCATGAAGACTTCGCAGGTTAAATTCATGATCGATCAGGGCTGGCTAACGAAAGAAAATGTATTGCATTGGGATGAAGTTGACACAGTCAACGCTTGAGAATCAGCGTAGCAAGCATATCGCCAAATGAGATAGGCACCTCACTTGACCTGCCCCGTAAATATGTACCAGTTGTTATGTTAGTGTGGCAAGCTCAAGAGCAGGTTGACCTACCAGGACAGTCTCAGGTACTGGTGGCCTATAGCCGAGTGAGCTGTGTGGCCTGACCTGGTTGTAATGTTGCCTCCATCGCTCGGTTAGCACTTCAACCTCCTTCAGGGTGTAGAAGAGCTCTCTATTGAGCAGTTCATCTCTGAGCTTGGCATTGAAGCTTTCGATGTACCCGTTCTCCCAGGGACTGCCAGGCGCGATGTAAAGGGTCTTGGCTCCGACACGTCCAAACCATCTCCTGACTGCCTTAGCGGTGAACTCAGGGCCGTTATCCGATCGGATATGTTCCGGTACTCCTTTGGCCACGAACAGCTCCGACAGGCACTGGAGTACATCGTCCGATCTGAAATGTCTTCCAGCCCTTATTGCCAAACACTCCCTGGTGTACTCTTCGATCACAGTGAGCATTCTTACCGCCCTTCCATCATGGGTCCTGGTTAATACGAAGTCATAGGCCCAGACGTGATTGCGATGAGTAAGCCTCAGCCTGATGCAGGAGCCGTCATTGAGCCACAGCCTTCCTCTCTTGGGTAGCGGTAACTTCAACGTCCAGCGAAGTCCCGTCCTTGGATACGGCGAACGTTACAACGTCGTCCGGAAGGAGGGCGTGGACCATCTCGACGACATCTCTTGGACTTTCGACAGCTATGCCGTCCACTACCAGTATGATGTCTTTTTCCTGGGGCAGGCCGACTGCCGGACCGCCATCTACGACGCTGATTATTAGCGCCCCTCCAGTCACGCCGTTATCCTCAGGCACGGGTGCCAGCGTAATTCCAATAAAGGCCACGCCTTCGGTGACTTGGCCATCGGATTGGATTTCTTCAATTTCCCCGATGCCGTTCAGATGGTCGCTGGCGAGGGATGTCTCCGTATTGGACGTTACAAATCCAACCGTAGCCAATATACCTGCCAATACGATTACCCCTGGGATCCATCTCTTCATTGTCAAAACCTCCGCCGCCTTCGTCTCTATATATTACTGGGTGCTGGCAGTAAATCACCGGCCGTGACGCGCTCATGACCCATGTATTACCAGTGCCCTGATAATGGCTGCCTATAAAAATAACGTGAAAGGACGGCATCTGGTTGGTGCTTTTACCACCACATCAAAATCAACCCTAACCAGACGCCGCCCCCAGGTGCCGACCAATGAAGGGGAACTTCATCATTCAATACGCGGTCATCAGGAGTGCGGATCTGTTCGCGAATTTGGTTGGGGAGAAACAAAAGGCAGGCTAAGCCGTCCGGTGCCGTGCGCGATGACCTAAAGCCAGGCCAGAGTCTACGAGTCGGAGGTGCTTTTGAAGGCCAGAGGTTTTTCGGCGACTGTGCCGTTTGCCAGTATATAGAAGGCCTTAACGACGGGTTCGTCCGGAACTTTTAGAGAGACCAGGACGTAATAAATGTCCTCTCCCGCCCAGCCGCTCTTCTGCGCCATGTTGATATCCGTTTCCGAAAGGTTGGTCGGGCCGTTGGGGTGCGAGTGGTAGAACGCCAGCAACTCTCTGCCGTGCTCTCGAGACTCCCGCGTGACATTCAGGTGCTGTTGCGGGTCCATCAGGTACCGACGGGGATTGGTCGATGTATTGGTGATGGGGTAAAAATGCGTCGCCGAGTCGTCATTGCCGGCGAGTATTCCACAGCACTCATTGGGACTGGCTTGCCGGGCGTGTTCAATGAGTTTTTGCTTATGTTCCCTGGTAATTGTTAGCATTTCCCATGTGTAAATCGGCGAATGAAAAACAGGCTGATCTCTTTTCAGGAGTGCTTCTAGCGTTTACGACGAAACATGTCCAGAAACCGGTTCAGCAGTTGGCGCAAGGTTATTCTTTGTGGCCCTCTCAGGCGCTTCTCCGTGCACTCAACACAACTGCAAGTTGGCGGGTGATCGCTGTACCATCCTGCCCTACCCATTACACCGTCCTGCCTTCCAAGAATTAGGGAACTACTAAAGCGTCCCACTTAATTGAACGTTCAGCTTAGCACAAGGCTTGCTTTAGCGTTCTTTGATAGCTGGTGATCTCTGGGCATAGTTCGTTTGTACTTTGACAATAGCGAACATATATTCAAATATAGCTAAACGGGACGGACCCAATGGGTTCGTCCTTTTTTGTTGCCCCTTCCCTGTGCAGAGCATTCCGTATTCTAACTCGTTCTGGTAACTAACTAGAAGCAAGAGGTGTTCATGGCATTTTTCGATTCCAAGGTCTCCAAGTTCTTGTTGGATGACACCGGTGGTAGCCAGCGAGACATATCGGCCTTTATCACTGAGGTTCGCGGCCTTCCCGGTGCCAGGTTGCTCAACGAGGTTACGGCCCTGGGTGATAGCGGCGCTCGTTTCATTCCTGGTCTGGAGGATGTTGTCATATTGCTGGCGGGCCTGTTTGAGGACACTGCTACCTCGGGCCTCGACGCCATATTGGGTCCTCTGCGCACCCACACCTCGGCAGTCGACTTCGAATACGGCCCCGAGGGCTCTACGACGGGTGACGTCAAATACTCAGGTACGTGCTGGGTGGCCCAATACGACCTTCGCAGCCGCGTAGGTAGCCAGGTGGAGTGGGTGTGTGCCTTGCAGGTGGAGGGCACCGTCGCTCGTGGTGTCTTTTGACTGAACGGCTGGGCGCACATGGGCGTCATGAAAATTAGGCGTATCGCCCTGCCATCAGGCGGCTGGTGGGATATTCGAATCAGGCCTACTTGGTCTGACGCAGGCTGCTTTGGCGACGACGAGAGCAGCCTGGACCGTCAGCTGGTCGCCATTTCGGAGCGCTGGGCTTTTGACGAGCCAGTGTCTCTGGGAACCATTGCCTGCCGCGACGAAGACGACCTGGCAGCCGTTCTCACAGTCATCCAAGAAGACGTGTTGCCCTGGCTGGAGCAGGACTCGCCTGATGTGCTGTCCATGAGCCTTTTTCAAGCTATGGCCGTTGGCGAAGTACCCGAAGGCTTCTTCGAGATTCAGCTTATGGCTGCCACCGGCTGGAGTTGGCAGGCGCTTCAGAGCACACCCGCCGACGTTGTGATGAAGATGGCCCTATTCCTGGCGGTTTCCCATATCAGGGAGCAGGGCGGGACGCTGTAGTTCTCTGTCGACAAAAGGCCGGAGTCTACAGAACCGTCAAATACGCCCGCAATAAGAGGAGAGGCAAAAGATGACCAGTAAATTTTCAGATGAAAAACTGCGTAGCCTGAGGGCGAGAACCAGCGAATCGCTGCAAAGGTACTCCCGCAACAGGTTGGCAGTCAGCCAGTCGTCGATGGCACTGGGTTCACGGGAGCACGGACGGGGACAGTCTTTGAGCAGGTCTGATGGTAAACAGCTTGAGATCGATCAGAGTGGTCTTGCGCCCAAAGACGCTGGCCTGTCGGCGACGGGCGCCAAGATAGGTGACGATAGGCAAGTCCGGGCTGTGGCGAAAGAGCTCAAGCGACTGATTGTTGAGGACCGGCGTCGTGGACTGGGCGTTGGCGGGTAGGGACACCATTAATTCCGAGCAGATGAGAGGTGAATATGCCCCAGGCTAAATGGCTGGTAAAGGTGGACTGGAATGGTGACGGTGACTTCGATGACGCTAACGAGGATGTGACCTCGGACGTGTTGGGGCTAACGCTGGAACACTTACGTGACCTGGTCAGCGGGCTCATGGAGGCAGCGCGACTGGAGTTGCAGTTGCGTAACGATGATCATAAGTACAGCCCTCCCAACTCGTCGTCGCCCCTCAGCGGCAACCTCAAGCCTGGGCGAAAGGTCTGGCTAAGGGTGGCGTACCCCTTCGATAGCTTTACGGACAGCTCCGGGATCCAGTTGGCCAACCACTCGCCAGACTACGACGGTGGCTTCTCTTGGAGCGAGCACTTGCAGGGATTCGATATCATCTCTGGCGGTGTCGGTGTGCAGGCGGACGGTTCTGAGGCAGGCGGCGACTGCGTGGCCCCGCTGGATTTCGGAGATGCCTATCGACAGATCGGCTGCGATTTCACCAAAGGCACCGACGCATCCGATCACGGCGGGCTGTGCTTTCGCTATTCGGACACGAGCAATTATCTGTTACCAATCCGAGAATTACAGGCATATCTCTCTCACCGAATCCGTCGCATTGTGATCCGGTGCGTGGGGGTTCGACAAACCCTATTCACCTTGGAGCCAGCAGTTGATTGGTTTATGAATAATGACTTCGTAAGGAAGTCCCTCCGGAGCGGCGGAAATGAGGTCAAATTTAGCAGTGAGTTCGACAGTGGCTTTATGGAGCGTTTGGTAGCGCGCCACGTTCGGGAGGTGGAGGTCGCTGGTTTGAATCCGGTCGCCCGACCATCTTCCCTCCGGCCTTCGGGTTCTCCTTCTTGTCAACGCCTGAATATACAGCGACAAATGCGGGTCGAACTCCCTCTGCGACGGGCCCCGGGGACCGCTTTGTCGACCTTGTCAATCATGGAGGTCACTTCGCCTTATGAAGGTTTGCGGCCGGCAAGTTGGCGCTCTTACCCCAACTATATGTCTAGCTAGAGCTGTCTTAGTCTGGGGTCTAGCTTGTCCCGAAGCCAATCACCAAAGAAGTTCATCGAGAACACGACTAACAAGATCGCAAATCCTGGGAAGAACGTTATCCACCAGGCGGTGGAGATATAGTTCCTGCCCTGAGCGACCATATTGCCCCACGAGGGTGAAGGCGCCGGAATCCCAACACCAAGGAAGCTAAGAACTGATTCGGTAATAATCAATGATCCCACCTGCAAGGATGCGAGTACCATTACGGTGCTGGCTACACCCGGCAGTATGTGTTTGATTGAAATTCGCAGGCCTGACGCCCCGGAAACCCTGGCAAGAGAGACGTAATCCATTGACTTCAACTGCAACGTCTCGGCCCTCACCTGGCGCGCAAATGGCGGCCACGTAAAGATTATCAGTAGGATGATTACCAACATAAGGCTTGGTTGCCAAACGACGGAGGCTACGAGCGCCACCAATATGAATGGCACTGCGTTGGTGAAATCCACCAGGCGCATGATGATTTCGTCAACGGCACCGCCCAGATAACCCGCGGCTATCCCCAAAGCCGTGCCAAACAGAGTGCCGGCTATCAAGACCGTGACTGCTACCAAAAGCGATATCCGAGCGCCGTAAATAATCCGGCTAAGAACGTCACGACCTATGTGGTCCCCACCTAACAGGTAATCGGACGTGCCCTCCACATTCCAGACAGGAGGGGCGTTCCGCTTCTCAAAATCTGCCTGTAGTGGATGATGAGGCGCGACGAAGGGCGCGAAAATAGCCACAAATATGACAACGGTGACCACGAATAACGGAACGACCGGAAGTCGGCGAAGCGTAATAAACACTCCGGAGAGCGGACCAGGTTTCTCCACAACATATGAAAAATTACTACCCATTTCCGACCTACCTATACCTTATGCGAGGATCGATTACGGCGTACAAAATATCAGCGGCCAGGCTACACAAAAGAAACATAATCGAGAATATCAATGCGAGGCCGGTTATCAAGGGGAAATCGGTATTCAGGGTTGCCTGCACCGCCAGCCTACCAAGGCCTGGCCAGGCAAATACGGTTTCTATGACGACCGTTCCAGTTAGAAATCCGGCGAGAAGAGTAGCTGCGAAAGTCAAAGGGGCGATCAGGGCATTTCTGAGGGCGTGCTTCCAAATTATCTTCCAGGAGCCTACCCCTTTTGCCTTGGCCAATTTTATATACTCGCTATCCATTATCTCAAGCATGGAGGAGCGAGTTAGGCGTAGGAGCCCAGCTGCCGGCAGCCAGGCGAGTGTTACAACGGGCAGGACATAATGCGTCCAGTCCCCTTGTCGCGAGGTTGGAAGCCAACCAAGCTGGACGCTAAACACCCAGACCAACACAATAGCAATCCAAAACGGCGGCGCAGCCTGGCCAAGAAGGGCGAAGCTTCTGCCCAAATAGTCCCACACCGTTACGCGTTTTACGGCAGACAACACACCCAGAGGCAGGCCAAGCAAGACGGCGAATACGAAGGAAACTCCCGACAAACGTAAAGTGGCAGGCAGGCTCTCAATAATCATTTCCAGGGAATTACGCCGGTAATGAACCGATTCACCAAAATCCCCTTTTGCGGCGTTTAGAAGCCAAAGCCCGTACTGTACTGCTATAGGCTTGTCCAAGCCCATAGCTTTACCTTGAGCCTCCCAGGACTCCGAGGTAATTCTGGTATACGCGGACATGTATAGGTAACGCGGGTCTCCCGATAATCTAGACAGCCCAAATACAAGAATGGTTATGCCTAGCAACACCAAAATCATAGACGAAAGCCGCAGAATGATTAGTCTTCGCATACCTTCCCTTATGTCAATACGCTATGTGGGGGTGCCCTCTTAGAGGCACCCCCACATAATTAATTCGTTTTCTTTTGTCCAACTCTACCCCGTCGTTGCGAGGCATTAACCGTTCTTCCATTGCATAGGGAATAGCTGAACCGTGACGTTCTACCTCTCGATGGTAATACTCTCAGGGTTGTTGAAGTAGTTAACAGTAAACGGCTTCCAGCCCTTAATATATGGCTGGTAAACAAAGTAATTCCCGACTGTAGCTACACCGATGTGTAGCTGCTGATATGACAGGTAATCTCCTACAGTAGCATTGTTTTGCATACGCTTATCAAATGACGGCTCAACGTCGTTTTCGAATCCTATATCACAGAGATCATCGGGCAGCGTCAACCCGCCAATGTGACCTGGGTGTGGGCAATAGAAGTTCGCGATGGTCCCGCCCTTTTCGAAGCCGAAACCGTGCAACCAAGGCACATTCATGCTCTTGTCCACCGACTGAGGCCGCCTGCTGGCATATGGAGAGTGGTCCACGGTGACGTCAAGACCGAGGTTCTGCCGCCACATCTCACCCACGGCGTCTGCAATTTCCGGATCCCAGAAGGAAAAGTCCGGGGCGGACCATAGCGTAACTTCGAATCCGTCTGGGTATCCTGCCTCTGTCAACCACTCTTTTGCTTTTACGGTGTCAAACGGAACCGTCCACTCGTCTTTATAAAGGGGGGATCCAGGAGGGAACTGGGAATGCATGTGGCTGTTGTAAACAGGGGCTCCGAAACCGCCCAGTACCGTATCAATTATTGTCTGTCGGTCGATAGCCATTGACATGGCCCAGCGAACCTTACGGGCATTCTCCATGCCCTCTGCATCATCAGGGTCACCGACCCACGGGTAGCCTAGCTCTATGGCTTCGGTGAAGCCGTCCCACTTTCGGTAGACGTCGGTTTCTTCGCAGGTTGGGCAAGTCTTGCCCCAGTAGTTGCCGGACATGTAGATGGTATTCGGGTTGGTAAGTCCAACCACCACTGCGCCCCCACCAATATCGCCGAGGAGTCCATTAAGGGCCTTACCGGGAATAGGCGCTATGTCGATTTCTCTCGTTCGCAGCGCCGCTTCTCGAGTTGCCTGCTCGGGCATCTCGATAACCCGCAGCACCTTTACGCTCGGTGTCACCCTCCAATGGTCTACCACTGCCTCAGCGACCATCTCGTCGTGTCCGTTCCAGAATGTAGCGTTATATGGTCCGGTTCCAATCGGCGTAGTTAGGAACTCATCTTCGCCCACTGTGTCGTAAAGGTTCTTGCTGAGCATACCGTAGGTATCGGACCACCCTTTACCAATCAGAGTTCCCCAAGTTGGGGGGAATTCACCACGTTCGATATTCATGACGGCTGTGTACTTATCAGGTGCGTCCCATCCAACCTTAAGAGCCGGTGGGAGCTGCTCTGCACCATTTCCAGTTGAGCCCAAAATCAACGACTCATTAAACGTCCATGCGACGTCTTCAGCCGTCAATTCACCCCATCCGTCATGGAACTGAACGCCCTGTCGAATGTTAAAAGATATGCTCGTCTGGTCAGGAGCTATTGTCCATGATTCCGCTAGCTCTGACACATAAGTAGCAGGGGCTGGGGACGATGCCTCACCAGGCTGTGGAGCTGGTGGCGCCTTAAACAGCCCTTCATATATGCTCCAGTTCATACCTACGCTGGTAGTTCCTGCTGCATCCTTTGAACCCAACTGCACTAGAGGGGGGAGTCCGCCTACACCTACAGTCAACTCTCCGCTGGGCTTTGAGCCTGCGGGGGCTGGTGCTGCGGCCTCTGGCACGGCCTGGACGACTTTAGCTACGATCGCTTCAACATCGCCAGCGGTCAAGCCAGGTTGCTGTGACGCCGCCGCCTCGGACACGGCCTTGTTAACAAGACTCTCTATCTGGGTTGCGGTCGCTCCTGGTTGAATTGATGCAGCAACACCCTGCTGGACCATCGACCTAATTTCTTCGGCCGATGCTCCCTCAGGTGCTGAGGAGGCTACTGCCGCCTGAACCATGCGCTGAATTTCCTCAGCCGATACAGGGGCTGCCTGAGACGACTGATCAGGAACGGCATTTTCCACCGCGCTTTGAACAAGCTTGGACAATTCTGCGGGATCAAAAGCAGGCGCGGCAGGCTGACTGCTACATGCCAAAGCCAGCAATACTACCAGCCCCAGAATCGCTGATACAAAGCGTTTTGTTCTAATCAATTCAACCATAGTTTTCTCCTTGATGTTGGCATGAAATCCACCCCTTGAACTACTTGCGCAAATGAACGCTCACTCTAGTTATTCCAGAAGGGTTTATGCCTCTGAGTGTCAGGAATCGTACAATGTAGTAATGGGTGTGTCAACAACCGATCGCCGCCGTGGCTAAACACCTCCTCGGCTTGATCATTGGGTGATAGCTTGATTAGTTTCCAAAAACGTGGATGCGTGAGAACAACTGCTAATAATAAGGCTATGCCTTCAGACCAATATGCACAGCCCATTCGCATTGGCCTCATATGGTCTGTCTCTTTATTGGGGCCCCCGGAATTTATAATTGAACCTGGTTTGCCTTATTGGCCATTGCTTACCGTGCTAGTACCCGAAGAAAGCCTTCGCCGAGATGGGCCATCGTAAATCTTTATCCTGATACGTTCACGAGGAAATCACAGAACTCTCATGCCAGGCTAATCAGCGCGTCCGTGAAATGCACATGGCATCAGTGCGGTCAAGGAAGGCAGTTGCGTCGAAGCAAACCTAAGAGATCTGAAAGGGGAAATCGAGAGGCTCAGGATTGAATATGAAGGCTTGACCCTAGCCATGCGAGTTCTGGCGGACAGACAAAAGTCTAGAGTTGGCCAGGTGCCACGGTCTCCCAAACTTTAAGGGTTCCTCTTGCCACAGATATCCGTGTATGATGGGCCTTGAAGTGACCTCCGAGTCGCTTTTGCAGGGACGGGGCTCACCACACCCGTCCTTGCTTTTTTGGGGGGCCTATTGGTTGGATTGGCTACCGGTTGCTCTCTCTGCATTGGGGGCATCCTCCAGATTAGCCCTCCTGAGGCTACTGGATGCCCCGCAGGAGGGCCTACCAACGATTGCGAGTGTCTGGTCTGTGTTTGGCCCTCCGACGCAGCTTGGTTCTCTGGCGGCGTCACCATTGCAGCCGCCACGGTCCTCATTGGAATCGTCATCCTTACACTCGGAGGGTCCTGCCAACTTACATAGGAATTGGGAATCGGCACACCCGCCAATTTAGCCATGTAGGCAAGATCGAAACAATGCGAAAACGGAATCTCATTATTCCGAGTGAGGCTAAAGGAACAGCGCCATAACCGTGGACTCTGGTAACAATTTGGAAACGTTTTCAGACAACAATACGGAAATTACCTCAAGCTTTGACCTCTCGTTGAACGCTGTTGCTAACACTGAAATCAAGTCCAATTTCGATATCGACATTGAATCGGGCAGGAGCTTTTTGCTGGAAGCGGGTTTCGACGCCGTTGTAAAGGCCAATCGCGACATTGAGATAGATTCTGGTGCTGAGGTGGATATTAACGCTGGCACATCTGTGACAGTAGACGGCGCAGTAAGTCTAAATCTGGACGATGGCATAATTGGTCTAAATGGAACCTGCTCTGGAGTGGCCGGTCAGCTTGATCAGGTAATCGTGGCACCTGTAACAGGAATCGGTAGCATCCTCTCAGACTCCTCGCAAGTTTTCGTTTGCTAATGGCCAGGGCGACCACCAGTTAAACAGATATACGAGGTTTAAGGCACTTTTCTTCCAATGGCTAATCAGTGCGCGATCAGCCCTTTTGGTAGACCTGAATCCTGTGCCTGGATGTCTCCGTAACCCACATCCGGCCATCCGGGTCTACGTTGACTGAGGCAGGGCCCCAAAAGTAGGGCTCGATCTGCGACGAGACCTGGTGTGGCGTGTTGTACTGCGGCGGTAGGTCCTTGGGGTCGAGGTTGGAGTTCTTTCGAGTCTCCGTCTCGTCCAAGTTGGCAGCCAGGAAGTCCTTGGCCCACCTGGAGAGCGTTGCCTCCCCTTGCAGAGTTGCCCGGTGAGCGAAGTCCGGTGCGAAGACCTGAATGCGTTCGTTACCCCAGTCCGCTACGTAGATGAAGCCATCTGCGTCCACCTCTACGCTGGAGGGCCTGTTCAGGTTGCCGTCGGCCTGGCCGGTGCTGCCAAACGCGGCGATGAACTGGCCGTCACCTGAAAACTTCTGGATGCGATCGTTGCGCCAGTCGGCGACGAATACGCTCCCGTCGGGCGCGGCGTCTACTCCCCACGGCATGTTCATCTGGCCGTCACCGCTGCCGAATCCGCCGAAGGCCAGAATGAAGCGACCGTCCTTGGAGAATTTCTGTATTCGGTGGTTGTTCTGATCGGCGATGTAAACGTCGTCGTTGCCGTCTACGTCGATGCCAGAAGGCCCATCGAGTTGGCCCTCAGAGCTGCCGCCCTCTCCCCAGTTCCTGATGAAATTGCCATCTTCGTCGAAGACGGCGACTCGATTGTGGAACTCGTCCGTGACGTACAGATTCGTATCGCTGTCCATGGTGAGGCCCGCCGGCAGCTTGAACTGGCCGTCAGCGTCGCCGTATTTGCCGAACTCGTATAGGTAGTCTTCGTCGATATTGATGACACCGATGCGGGCGAAGTTAGGCGCGCCTCGGTTCATGACAAAGATGCGTCCGTCGGGGTGGAACGCCACGTCGATGGGATTGGCGAAGCCTCTGCCAATCGGCTGGTTGTTCACGATTCCGATGGTCTTGAGATAGCTAAGGCTAATTGCCTGGGACGTCGATTGCGTTGTCATATTAGGTACCTTTGGTGCAACAGATATTAGCTATCAGGTGTTAGCAGTCAACTTTCGGAGCTTCACTTACATCTCGATCCTGATTGCTGATATCTATTTACTGTTTGCTAATTAATCTGGTATTCCGTCGTGGATGCTATTAGGCCTAACAACTCGCCAACTCGTTCCTCTGAATCGTCGCCCTGCTGATGACCAGCCAATGAGATTGAGCCCTTCTCCGCCATCATGCCTACCAATGAGTCTCTGGTCTCCCGGTCAACATTACCGGTGCCCATGATCTCAAGGCACATGTCCACGATGACCTCGGGCGTGAGTTGGCCGCCGTCTGTGCTGGCCAGGATATCTATGATGGCCCGAACTCCGGGCTTGGAGATGTCGCTGATCTCCTTGGCGGCGAAGTTAACCCGCTCTATCAGGGAGCCGCTGTTGATCCACTCCGTACCTTCGTGCCAGCCTTCCACCGATGGCGGATTGAGCAGCGTCTGCCCCATGTAGCTAGGCAAGCTCGAGTCCGGAACGATCTCCAGCAGAGGCTTGGTTATGCCGCCGCTCAAGCGCATGGTGCCGGCGACAAGCTCAGCTGGACCCTTGATCCGGGTGAACTGTGCTTTCTTGAAAAAGTCCGAATTGAACAGGACATTTATCATGTGACCGATATTGTGATCGCCGTCCATGTAAGCCTGCGCCAGGATGTCGATGGCTTCGGGGTCTCTGGGCGGCGAGTAAGGCCACTGTGGGACCGGCTCCTCGTCAGCCACGAAGTAGTCGTACAGGTGTCGTGATATGTATCGCGCTGTGGCAGGCTGCTGGCAGATGATGCGAATGATGTCATCGCCGTTCAGGTCGCCACTCTCGCCCAGGAAGGTCTTCTCTCCGTGATCGTGGTCGTTGTTACGGAAGTCGAAGTGCCATGAAATGCGTCCGTAGGGCCAGATGGAGTCCTTTGATGCCCGCATCGCCATGTACTCGGCATTGCCCAGCGTCCAGCCAGTAAAGGCCCGAGACGCCTCTTTGACATCGTCCTCGCTGTAGTTGCCGATGCCCAGGGTGAACAGCTCCAGCAACTCCCGGCCCCAGTTCTCGTTAATGGCGCCGTTGTGGTTGTCCTGGTTGTCCAGCCAGATAATCATGGATGGGTCTTTGGCCAACTCAAGTAAGAGGTCGTCGAATCTACCCAGTCCATAGTTGCGGAACATATCGATTTGGTTCAGCAGCACACGCGCCTGGTTGGTCTTGGCGTAGCCGGTCGCGAATATACCGTGCCAGAACAGGGCTATCTTCTCCTGCATGGGGGCCTTAGTCGTTACCATGCGGTATAGCCAGTAAGCAGCAGCCGAATTGGCGAACCGCAGCTCGTGCATGTCCACGTGGTAGCGCTTTATGAGGTCGTCAGGCAGATTCTGAGGATTCTCAGCCCGCAGCAGTTCGTCGACGGCCTCCTCATAGCTGAGAGACGTGTAGTGTTCAAGCTCCTCGGGCGTAGCGCCGAAGCCAGCCCTGCGAAGGAGATGGGCGAACTGCGAAGTGTCCTTGGCCGTCGTTGTTGTCATCTTCTTACGTCCTCGTTTACTTCCCGGTGAAGTTCAATTTTTCGAAGTTGCCGTTTACGATCGACGGGGCGTCCACGCCCATCCAGTCTTCCAGAAGCTCTGTATAGGTGCCGCGGAAGTCGTTGCTGAAGTGCATGTCGCCTTCCAGCTGGTCGTCTGATTTGAGGGAGGGCTGGTCGCCATAAAGGCCGCCGTTGACCGATCCGCCAATCACGAAAGCAACTCCTCCAGAGCCGTGGTCGGTGCCGGAGCCGTTGTCCTTGATACGACGTCCGAACTCGGAGAATATGACGATAACAGTATCTTTGTCGTAGCCGTGCTCCTCCAGGTCGTCCATGAAGTCGCTGACGGCCGTCGACATGTCGCCAATTAGCCCGGTGTGCAGCGGGACTTCGCCCGAGTGGTGATCGTAGCTGCCCTGGCCGGTGTAGTAGATGCGGGTGCCGATGTCGGCGAACATGACTTGAGCGGCGTCCTTGAGGCTTTTCGCCAGCGGGTTGTCTGCATACTCCACGCTGGAGGAGTACTTTTGAGGCGCGGTGCCAAGTATGTCGGCACCCTTCAGCACTCCCTGGCCGGTCTGGTGTATGAACTCCTTTACGGCGTCTCTGCCTGAGCCACCATACATCTGGGAGAACATTGCCAGGGTCTGCTGGCGAATCTGGTCGTCTTTGATGTCGGGGTAGAGGCCATACGTAGCCAGGTCTCCTACTGATGCCACCGGCACGCCGTTGGCGGAGAGTGCTCTGGGCAGGCCTCGCCCAAAGTTCACGGCGGTGAGAACGTTTTCGCCCCTGGGATCAAGCTCACGTACTGTTTTGCCCAGCCAGCCCTCGTTGACAACTTTGGTTGGCTCGGCGGTGTGCCAGATGTCCATAGAACGGAAGTGGGAGCGATTCGGAGTCGGGTAGCCGATGCCATTGATGATGGCCACCTTGCCCTGGTCGTAGAGCCTCTTGATAGGCGCCATGGCTGGATTTAGCGACAGCTTGTCGTCCAGTGGCAGCACCTTTTCTCGGTCGAAGCCCACGGTTGGTCGATTGTCGAAGTACTGTCCATCAGTGTATGGGATCACCGTGTTTAGGGCGTCGTTGCCGCCAGTGAGCTGGATGAACACCATTGATTTATCGTGTCCGTTCGAGCCGTTGGAACTCACAGGGATGCTCCTTTCCGTGGGTAAAGACAGTGGTGTCTGTTAATTGCCCGATATTTGGTAAGCTTCAGAAGTTTGATCGACAAGAAGTTTCCCCTATTTTGAAGCCTATGCTCTCCTTAGTCAAGCCTTGTATATTGCCGCAATTGACTATAGTACCATCAACCTATTCGGATAAGTGCCAGTAGTGTAATTCTGCTTATAAGTTATGCCCATCTGGGTGGGATGAAAATTCACTCTCTAGGCTAGTTCTGTAAGTGTGAAGTTCCGCTAATAAGAGCCCTTTGCCGGGCCAGCTGATATGGCACGGAGGCCTGTACTTCCACCTATTTGGTAGGCATGGGCGACGCGTGACGTGATAGGATGTACCCAAACTGGCTGGAATTCACGTTAACGTCAGCCAGGGTAGCGGCGAAACTGCGGGCAATTTATGGAAGTGCGAGGTGACCTATGACTATTCTGAAGTATTCGATAGACGAGTTTGTGCACGATATGTCAGGCCTAATGGAAGGGCAGCCGGAGCAGGACAAGCTGTTCGACAAGGGCTCTTCTTATCTGGACAAGCTGATTAATAGCCCTGACGCCATCCCTGAGGAGTTCAGGAATCCATCAGGCAACAGTAACCACGGCTCTTACCGTCTTCACTACAGCGAGGATAACGGTCTGCTTGTGACGGCAGTGGTCTGGGGGCCCGGCGACCACCTAGGGCCACACGACCATCGCACCTGGGGCATGATAGGCGTCTTAGGTAACGAGATCACGGAGACTCGGTTCCGCCGAGTGGACGACCGCGAAAAGGGAAACTACGCCGTCCTTGAACAGGACCGTGTAGCCGTAGTGAGACCAGGTGATGTCTCTCTATTGATTCCAGAGGTGGACGAGATTCATCAGATGGATAACTTCACAGACCGCTCCACGGTTGAGATCCATGTGTACGGCCATGACCTCCGTGGCCTGGAGCGGGCCAAGTTCGACCTGGAGACGGGGAAGGTAAGCTACTTCACCACTCAGAAGTTCAACAACTGCTAACTCCGGGAAGCTGCCGCACGTGCTTCCCGGCACTCAATCTAACCAGTAAATTTCAGGTGATTCCAAAATGGTCTCAACTACGTCTGCCCAGAATCTAGAACTGCTTTTGAAGGGCAAAACCCAGTTCGCGCTCATCGACGTTCGGGATACCGGCGAGTACAACAGCTCGCACATTCCTGGCTCTAGCCTTATACCTCGCAAACAACTGGAGTTCGACATATCGCGGTCCGTGCCCGTTGCCAGCACACCGATAGTCCTGTGCTGCGACGACGGCAGGCGCTCGTCCTTGGCCGTGGAAACTCTAAAGAAGTTGAGATACAGCGAAACATCGGCTCTGGAGGGCGGAATAAATCGATGGGTAACCGACGGCCTTCCGACAGAGTGGGGTGTCAACGTTCCCAGCAAAGACTTTGGCGAAAAGGTCGAGGTTGAGTATCACGTACCCGAAATTGAGGCCACCGAACTGCAGGAGCGCATTCAGCGGGGCGACGAGATGGTCATCCTGGATACTAGGACGCCGGAAGAGTACTCGCGGTTCTGCATTCCAGGAGGTCGTAGCGTTCCCGGAGGTGAGCTGGCGCTGCACATCACAGACATAACCAAGGACCTGAGCGACGCTGCCACGGTCATAATCAACTGCGCTGGTAGGACCCGCAGCATCATCGGTACCCGGGTGTTGCAGCGCATGGGCATCAAGAACATTTTTGGCCTGAAGAATGGCACCTCGGGCTGGGTGCTGGCTGGCTATGAGCTAGAGACAGGTGCCGATCGCCTGACACTGGAGAACCCCTCTAACGAGGCTGTAGCTGCCGCAGAGGCCTATGCCGATAAGCTGACCGAAGAAGATGGCGTGCGGCCAATAGATGTGGCCGGACTTCGCGAATTACAGGACGGAGCCTCGACAGACACGACGTATCTCGTGGACGTGCGATCTCATGAGGAGTACCTCGCGGGACATATACCTGGGTTCAGATGGGTTCCTGGTGGGCAGGCTGTGCAACGAACGGATGAGGTCGCCGTCGTGAAGAATGCCAACGTGGTCTTCGCCTGCGATGGCAAAGCAAGAGCTACGCAGACGGCGTCCTTCTATCGCCAGCTGGGCATAGAGCACGTTTTCGTGTTGCAGGGCGGAACTATGGCTTGGCAGGCAGCGGGCGAAACGCTGGAACAGGGTAATTCGTCTGAAAAGCCCATTGGAATGGCAGAGGCTAAGGAAAAGAGCAAGCCAGTGTCGACTAAAGACGCCGACTCGATGCGGCCCATCAACACGATATTCGTAGACACCAGCCAGGACTTCGCCAGAGCTCATGTACCGGGCTCAAACTGGATTACCCGTGGCTGGCTTGAGCTGAACATAGACCGGTTCGCCCCTGACAATTCGCAACCGATTTTGGTGACATGCACCGACGGGCAGAACTCGGTATTCGCGGCGGCTGCCTTGATTGATATGGGGTATTCGGACGTTTCCGTGCTGCAAGGCGGCCTTCGGGCGTGGCAGGCAGATGGACTCGACGTAGAATCTGGTCTGACCGGCGTGATGGCGCCTCCCAGCGATGTCCTGTACTCCGGCCCTGACCGCACATACGCCGAGATGATGCACTACCTTAGGTGGGAGACTGCCTTGGGCGAGAAGTACGCCTAGGTATTTCGGACGCTTCCGAACGGACTCTGATGGCCAGTGGCTCGACAGGACCATACTCTGTCGAGGATGCTCAATGAAATCGGCACTCACCACGAATGTTGAGTAAATTACGTTCGGCCTGAGCGTTCCGCAGGCTTGCCCGCAGAAACGCTTCTATCTGTACAAGAAGTAGTCAGCCTAAGCTATTTCGTCGAACATCTCCGTGACATGGGTGGATGCCAACAGCGGATAGGCCTGATCGAAAAGGCTGGTGATTGATTCGGTCTGGCGCAGGGCGTCCCGAGATTTCTCGTATTCGGCCATGGAAGGCCATGTCTGCTCGGTGACTAACGTGCCGTGGGCTCCCAATGCCTGCCGGTAAATTGACAGGGCAGGGAAGCCCGCCTCTTCGGTCGCAGGCGTAATTTGCCGGATAACCGTGAGTAGCTTGCCACCCTCTCCGGGCTTTGGCGTGTACGTTCGGCGCACCATCAACATCAGGCGTTTCTCCCGTCCCTCTCTAAATTGACTTACTTGCCTTCCAACACGAAATCGGCAATACGCTCGCCGATCATCATCGTCGTAACGTTGGTGTTGGCTCGTATGCAATCTGGCATTATGGACGCGTCCACCACGCGAAGATTTTCGATGCCGTGCGCCCTGCCATGCTGGTCCACCACTGCCATTGGGTCAGAGGCCGGGCCCATCTTGCAGGTCGCCGTAATGTGCTGGCCCGTGGTTACCTCTCGCATCATCCAGTCGTCCATGGCATCGTCGGATGCCAACTCCGAGTCCAGAGGCTCTATGCGGTCTTCTACCATGTTGGCGATATCCGGGTGCTTGGCGAGTTCCAGAGCCTTGCGGACGCCTTCGCGCACCCGCTCCCGGTCGAATGGGTGGTCGAAGTAGTTGTAGAAGATATCGGGGTGCTCTTTGGGGTCAGCCGACTTCAGCTTCAATTCACCCGAGCTAAGGGCCAAGTCCAGTATTACTGTCAATCGGAGGCCTATTGGCATATTGCGGTCCCCACCACGGTCCACGCGTCCGGTGGCGAAGGACAGCATCGAGATCTTCATGTCGTTGCGCATGTCCGAACCGGTGGCGGTGTAGCGGCACATCACGCCATTTCTTGGGGCTAATGAGTCGAACTCGTAGCCTGGCTTCGTCTTCCAGGTGATCCAGGTCGAGGGGTGGTCTCGCAGGTTCTGGCCCACGCCTGGTGCGTCCTTGACGACAGGTATCCCGAACTCCTGGAGGTGAGGCGCAGGGCCCACACCGGAAAGCATCAGAATCTGGGGCGACGCGACGGCTCCTGCGCTCAGGATAATCTCGTTGCCCTGCACCTGGAATATCTCGCCTCCGCTCTCGACCTCGACACCTGTTGCGCGGTTTCCTTCGAATAAGATGCGCTGGATATGGCAGTTGGGCCGTAGCGTCAGGTTTAGGCGATGACGTGAGGTGCTAAGGTAACCTATGTTTGTGCTCCACCGAATGCCCTCGGGATTGTTGAACGGCGTCGACCCCACGCCGGTAACGTCGGGATTATTCTGGTCCGGGCCGTCGGGGTGGCCGGCATCGCGGCAGGCATTGTAGAAGGCAACTTGCGCAGGGGGCCAGTCCTCGCGCTTATAGCGGCGGGCTATGATAGGCCCGTCCGTGCCGTGGAAGTCGTCGGAAAAGTCAGTATCGGTCTCCAGTTTACGGAAGTAAGGCAGAAGATTCTCGAACTTCCATTCGTCATTGCCCTTGGCCGCCCACGCGTCGTAATCCTCGGGCATGCCGCGCAGGAACACCTGGCCGTTGATGGCGCTAGAGCCGCCTGTGACTTTGCCTCGAGGGACCATCATGGGCTGCGCTCTCTCGGTAGGCTGACCCCAGAACTGCCAGTTGTGGTCGGTTGTGACAACGTCGATGCCCGTAGCGTAGCCGAACTTCACCTCGTCGGGCAGGCTGTCGATGTCTGGATAGTCCGGCCCTGCCTCAAGCAGTAGCACCGAGGTGTCCGGGTTCTCAGTCAGCCGAGTCGCCATAATGGAGCCCGCAGAACCCGCTCCGATGATTATGTAGTCGTACTTCATAGGTCGTCTCCCGCATTTACTCAACATATCATTTGTTAATTACTTACGCCGCAGGCGGGATGATAGGCCAGTGGCTTTTGGCTGTCAACAGACTGCTGAGAAGTTGATTGACATGGGTTCTTCCTAAATCTAGACTGATCGGCAAAGAGACCTCATCCCCAACGCTTGCTCGGTGCTCGGAGTGCGGCGCAACCATATTGGTGACTTAATGAATTACATGGGGGTGAGGTCGATTCCCAATTACCTCACAGCTAAGTACAGAATTAAATAGACCTTTTAGGAGGACAACAGATGCAGGTCAGTGCGGGGGAACACAAGTACAACTGGCACGAGAAGTGGGCGCACATTCCCGACAGCGAGAGCGCACGAACGGGCTGGGCCCACCACGACATCGTCGTCAGCGAGACGGGTAACGTCTACTCCTTCCATCAGGCCGACCCCACGGTACTGATCTTCGATGAGCAGGGCAATTTGACTGGCTCGTGGGAGGCGACCGTGCAGAATGCCCACGGCATGTCCATCGTCAAAGAGGGCGACCAGGAATTTCTCTGGCTGGCCGACAACCTGAGCAGCCAGGTGGTAAAGACGACTCTTGACGGACAACTGGTCATGTCGATCGAGAAGCCTGACCTGGAGGTCTACCGGGAAGGCAAGTACTCGCCTACGGGTACTGCTGTTTTCGAGGAACGCATTGGCGGCAACGGCGACATATACGTTACGGACGGCTATGGCTCCAGCTACGTGCATCGCTATGATCGCGATGGTAAGTACATCAACAGCATTAACGGAGAAGAGGGCGAAGGCGGCAGGCTGGCCACACCTCATGGCATCTGGATCGACACTCGCAAGTCCGAGCCAGAGCTTTATATCTCCGACCGCAGCAATGGCCAGATACAGGTCTACGGCATGGAAGGGGACTTTCACAGGGCCTTTGGCACAGGTCCAGGACAGGACTGGCTTCACAGCCCCAGCGGCTTTGCCCAGTGGGGTGACTACATACTGGTTGCGGAGTTGCGCGGCTCCCGCGTGACGATTCTGGATGGCGACGACAACCTGGTCGGCTATCTTGGCGAGAACACCGGTGCGTTCAAGCTAAAGGAGAACTGGCCCAACGTCGACCACGCCATTCTAGAAGAGGGCAAGTTTAGTAGTCCCCACGGCATGGCGGTGGACCCTGCGGGCAACATATACGTGGCCGAGTGGCTAATAGGTGGCAGGATAAATAAGTTGACACGGCTGTAATCGAGTGCCAGTAAGTTAATCCCGTTCGCCCTGAGCCTGTCGAACCACAGCCCATCCAAATTTGGCAGCCCTTCGATAAGTCCCAACTCTACCGAGGATGCTCGATGAAATCGGGACTCAGGGCGAACGGGATTATCGAACGGCGCACTCTTCGAAATAAGTCATTCCGAGGAGGCACGACGAGGAATCTAAAGCAAGCGTTCAGCCAGACGCATGCGCCGTAGATTCCTCGCTAGGCTCGGAATGACATACAAAAAGGGGACGCCTAATTTTAGGCGTCCCCTTTATTTAATCAGGCAATACTGAGGCTTGTTAGCCCTCCAGGCAGCGCTCCGTCTCTTTTCGGACGTGGTCGCGCAGCTCCTGGGGCATGCGGCCGGCGTGACCGGCCACCGCGTTCTCGTGGATGCGTTCAGGTCGGGAAGTAGTGGGTATCGCGGAGGTGACCCTGGAGTCGCCCAGCACCCACGCAATCAGCGCCTGCGCCCAGGTCTTGATGCCCAGGTCCGCCAAGGGAGCGAGGTCGGGCTGAGTCTTTAGCTCCTTGACGTAGCGGCCCTTCTTCAGCGGCTCCATAATCAGGACTCCTATGCCCAGCTCCTCCGCCAGCGGCAGTAACTCTTCTTCGCAGCCTCTTTCGATGACGTTGTAAGGGATCTGGATCGTGTCCACCTGGCCATCGCGCATTAGTCCAGCGATGATCGGATAAGCCTCGTGCACCATGGCAGAGACGCCGACCATGCCGATCTTGCCCTCGGACTTCAGGCTTTGCAGAGTCGGGATCTGCGTCTCCCAGTCGACCATGTTATGCACCTGAAAAAGGTCGATGTAGTCAGTCTTCAGCATATTGAAGGAGTTGTCGATCTGCGCCAGACCGGCCTCTTTGCCTTCCGTCCGCACCTTGGTCGCAAGGTAGAACTTGTCGCGGCGGCCCTCGATCACTTCGCCGACAACCTTCTCGGCCAGTCCGTAGAAGTTGGCGCTGTCTATCAGGTTCATGTTCTCGGCCAGACAGTTGTCCACGATCTGTTTGCGGACTGCGATGTCGTCATCAGAATCAACGTCGAAAGTGCGCAGCGTGCCAAGGCCTACTGTGGACACTTCGAGATTTCCTAGTTTTCGATACTCCAATGGATGCCTCCAATCAGCTTGGCCATATGTCGGCCCGGCGTTGGCGGCTATTATACCCCATGGTTTCCTTTGTGCAGGTCTCTCCAAATGATCCTGAATAGACCCGGCCGTTGCTGGAGTGCGTCATGTAATATTGACCGCACAGTGGTAGTTCGAAATTTCTCGAAAGTGTGAAAAATGGCATACGATGAGGGCCTGGCCCAGCGAGTGCGCGAGGTATTCGACGGCAATACCGGTGTAGACGAAAATAAGATGTTCGGCGGCCTTGCCTTCATGGTGGAGGGCAACATGTGCGTCGGCGTCATGGGCGATGAGCTGATGGTCCGCGTCGGCCCGGACCAGTACGAGGAGTCGCTGGCCCAGCCTGACGCCCGCGAGATGGACTTCACCGGAAGGTCCATGAAGGGCATGGTCTACGTCGGCATCGACGGCCTGGACTCGGATGACGGCCTCAGGTCCTGGGTCGACAGAGGCCTCGCATTTGTGATGACCCTGCCGCCCAAGTAGACTTCAAGGAGCGGCTGGACAGTCGTCACCCAACAACCCTCACCACTATCTGAAAGCGGCGCATCATGCAGGTGGGGCTTAGTTCCCTGAAGCTGACGATCTCTACCTCCTGCCCGTCGTCGCCATGGGCAAACCGTAATCCATCCTGCGGCGACGGTTCACCGTCTCTGCGATATATTCGGCCCATGGGCTGCTCATCCTCTGAAAGCAGAAACCACACTTCTCCAATGGCCTCCGTCTGGTTATCGTTGCTCATTTCCGGTCCTTCGCTTGAACAAGTTAGTTGGTGTGAAAATTATATAATAGGTTTGCTTGGGAGCATGATAATTTGGACCGGAATATATGGCTGGCTGGACATGCGTTGAGCATGCGTGGCTTAATCGCTGCTGCATGCCAGACCCGTGACATGGCAAATTCAGACGATGAAGCTGAGGTACGTCTGAAATCAGCCGAGGATATTCTGGACAGGCTATACTACGATGACCTCTCCATAGACTGGAATACCCGGCAAAAGCTGCTTGGGACGATTCGCAGCGCGGAATGATAACAACGGAGTTACCTAATTGGACGATAAATATACTGACCTTGCTCTTGTAGAAGGTGCTAAATCTTTGGCGGTGAGGCTGGCTGAGCGTGCCTCGGAAGCTGAAAAGAATCGGGCCCTGCACCCGGAGACAGTTCAGGAACTTCACGAGGCCGGAATCTTGGCCATGGGCATTCCCAAAAGCCTGGGTGGCAGGGAAGCCAATCTGGTCACGCTCATGCAGGTGTACGAAACTCTGGCTGGCGCGTGCCCGTCCACAGCGTGGTGCGTGGGCAATCACACCGGAGCCGTTCGCAGGCTCAACGAAGTGATGGGAGAGGCGGCCGAACCGTATCTCAGGGCTGTTGCTGAGGAAGGCGCGGTGGTTGCTCACGGCGTCGTCCCTACCGGCGATACGAGGTCCGCTCCCGGTGGATTCGTGAGCAGCGGGCGCTGGCCCTTCATGAGCTTCTCCAACTACGCCAGGTGGGCTGTGCTCAGTACCATGGCTCCAGGACCACCTCCGGACAGGCCATCTGACGCAGTAGGTGAGCCTCCTAAAATGCACGGTCGGCACCTGATAGTGCCCTTCGCGCATAAAGGCGTAACGCTGCACGACAACTGGCATACGATGTCGCTCCGTGCCACCAGCAGTAACGACATAACCCTGGATGAGGTTTTTGTGGATGAGGCAGCCACGCCGGCAACGCCTTCGCGTCAGTCAGATGCGAATGTGCCTCCAGCGCTGAGGGTGCCAGTTGGCACTAGCTATGCTCCGCCGTGTACTGTCCTGGGCATCGCGCAGGCTGCTATCAAGGACACTATCGAATATGCCAAGTCCGCTGGTATGTCTTATGGTGGCGCATCCCGCATCAGCATGCCGGGAAACCAGTTCGCCATCGCAGAGGCTGCCATGCTGGTGGAGTCGGCCAGGGCATATCTTTTGCAGGAGGCGACAGCAATTGTGGACAAGGCCTTCAGGGGAGAGCCCTTCGAGCGAGGGGACGGTATTCGTATGCGAATGGCAGGTCATATGGCACGCCAGAACTCTCAGAAGGCTGTGGAAGGTCTTTGGGTCATTCGCGGCGCGCATGGATTGTATGAGGAAGAAAAATTCGAGAGGTACTATCGGGATGTGCGGATAGGCACGCTTCCCGCACCGACTGCCCCAGACCGTGTTCGCGAGCAGGTAGGTAAATTTCTATTCGACATACCAGAAAATGTGGAACCGAGGTGGGGTGGTTAGGCCTGCGGCATGTGCTATGAGGCAGTGAAAGTAATGTCGAACCAAATATCAGCGGACGAATAGCTGGTGAAGAGCGGTGAACAGCGCAAAGTCGATAAACATCAGAGTTACGCCGTTCACTACTCTGATGACCCTGTTATAGAGTCACGAAAACTGCTGCGTGCATTTCGTTATGCGGCTGGACTCAATCTTCGTAGCCCCCGCTAACTCCTGAACGCCAAAAGTGGAGGCTTGCATTGCAAAACCTCCACAGTTTGGGCCAAACGTCTCCGTTTAACCAGGCGACCCCGACGCGTCACCACTCGCCTCGCCCTAAGAGAATGCCACATCCCCGTAAATCAACACTAGCACCTCTGCATTCTCCGCGACCATCGAGGTCAGATAACCCTTCATTTTAGCGCCGGGGTTTATCCTGCTATTAATGGGGCCCGCAGCTGCGGGAAACCACTCCTGGGCCTGTCCCAAGGAATCGAATAGGCTGAAACTAATCCTTGGGGAGATATCTTCTCGTACGTCTCCCTGATTAGTCAGAAGGACGTTGACCAGAAAAAATCGCTGCCCAACAGGCGGAATCTTTCGTACCTCTTCGTCGTTTCTGCCATCTGACGACCGAACGCCAGTTACGGTGATCTCTAGATTGGTGATCTGGAGCGATTCCCCAAGAGGTACCTCTTGCGACACATTCGGGATGTAGTGCCGAAAGGCCGGCAAGCCAGTCTCAACCTCGTCATCAGCCATGAGATTGTTGCAGCCGGTTAACAGGACTAAAAGCCCCACCAACAGCAGGCTGCTACGTAATAAGTGGAATTGCAATTTGAAAGTAGCGATTCTGGTTAGTTCTTTCGTTCCAGTACTCAAAGGCCGTTTCATGTGTTTCTGGTGTGCCACCATCGTTGCTGAGCCCCGCAGTGCTTCCTATGTGGTTCGCACGGAGGTCGCATGCGTATGAAGCGTAACTAGAATCAGGCCAGTGCTGTGGATATCCACAGGGGGTAGGGAGTGCTGGTCGCCGGTATGGATACTAGCAACCAGTAATTTCCTCAGGCCTGCATCTATGCGATAGGAGTAGACATACCTATACCGCACCGGTGCAAGCCGAGGTTCTGGGTGGCGTGTGGCTGTTGGCCTAACGGGGATTTCTGTATTGGCGGACAATCTGATCAAAAAGACGCGAGTCATCCACGGTAGGAGGCGCGGCTGGTGTTCTCGTCACCTGAGCTTCGGGCTCCCCCAGGAAAGTTTTGCTAAAGGCCTTTATCAGGCTCCCGTGTATCTTGAAGGATACTCGCCATAGTAGCGCTGCTAGGCCCACCAGTAACATCACGGGGATAGGCGCGGAGAAGCTACCCATTATTACTAATTGGGACAGGAACGGAAGACTCCAGATAGCCAGCAGCACCGCCATAGCTGCCAAAATACTGTCGCGCAACACGTCGTGAAGGTCCGCGTGACCCCAGAGGCTCATCGTAATGGCCTCTCGTCGAATGATGGCCCCGGAGAGCTCATCCGACAGTCGCTGAAGGGACCGCCATATGAACACGGAAGGCGGCATGCACATAACCACGATTAACCCGCCAACCACCAGGCCCAGCATGCTCTCCCGGATATCTGCCATGGCGGCCAGTTCGGTGGCAAATGTCAGGGCAAATGTCCCGATGCCGATCAGGACCACTATCACCCCGAAGTTCAGCATGATGACCCTGCCCGAGCGCCGTATATCTGACGCCACTTGGCCTTGCAGAGTAAATGCCGCTCGCATGGAAATCAGAGACCTGGAGAGGTTGTCCACATACTCGATTAGCAGCGACGGGGCGTTTCGCGACAGGAAGCCAGCCACAGGTCGGCCGCTTCGCGAAACCACCGGATATATGAAAGAGGTTATGGCGGTGGCCACGGCGATGATAGGGTAAATGAACGCGCTAATGACTCCGTGGTCTGCGCCAATCTTGGTCATGGCTAGGGAGAACTCCCCCATCTGCGGCATACCTACGCCCACATTCAGTGAAGTAGTGCCGTCGTGGCCAGCAATGAATGTCCCTATAGTGTCGGCAACTATCTTGCCTACCAGGAAGACCGCCGAGACGATGAGGGCAGGCCAGATGAACTCCTTAACAAGGGCCAAGTCAATTAGCATGCCGATGGAAACGAAAAACAGCGCCGCGAAAATATCACGCACGGGCGCCATGGTCAACTTTAGTTCCTCAATATGCTCGCTGTCTCCCAGCACGGACCCGATGATGAAGGCACCGGCTGCTGCGGAGATGCCCAGGCTCTCTGCCACCAGACCCAGGCCGAAGCAGAGGGCAAGGCTTACTATGAGCAGCGTTTCCTTGGAGTGAAACCGTGCTACGAAATTGATAAGTCGGGGCGCGAGAAGTCCACCGAGGAATATGGCGGACACAAAGAAGACCGATAGCTTGCCCAGAAGCGAAAACACGTCGCCCATGCTGGCCGTGCCTGTTATGGCGACGCCGGAGAGCACGCTGAGCAGCAGCACTGCGGCAAAGTCCTCTACCAGAAGTATGCCCACGATGATCTGTCCCTGCGTCGTCATCAGCAAGCCCCGGTCCCGCAGCATCTTCACGATGATCGCGGAGCTGCTGATGGACAGAGCGCCACCTAAGAAGATGGCTTCGGTCGTGCTCCAGCCCAGGACCATGGCTATCTCGTAGCCCAGGGCGATCATGAAAATGATTTCGATGGTGCCGATGAGAATGATCCGCAGTCCCATCTGGCGTATCCTGTGCCAGCCAAAGTCCAGACCCAGTGCAAAAAGCAGCAGGACCAGCCCGAGGTCTGCCAGGAGGCGAATGCTTTCGATGTTGCTGATCGGCGCCTGTATTCCGAGCACCGGTAACGTGAAGGGGCCTACTATGAGGCCAGCTATCAAATAACCCAAAACCGGCGGCTGATTGAGCCGCCTGAACAGTATTATGGCCACTCCGGCCACTGCCATGATGATGGCAAAGTCTCTAACTAGGGTAAATTCTCCCGCCTGAACAATCTCTGGCATCCTTACCTCAACCATACTTATCGTGAGATTCATTAAACCGGTGAATGCAGATTCAGTTAAAGGTAGAATCAGGTCTTGTCTAAGATTTCTTTCTTTTTTGTATAGAGGGCGAAGGGCGTGGGACAAGCATACGTGGTTAGTTTTGCGCAGCGGGCTGAGGTCTGAAGGCTGAGTGCCGAGTGCGTTTGCAGGACTATCTCTATGGCACCTGCCACACTCCGCGAAGACGAAGCACTATTGCAATCGTCACCACAATTCCGACGATGCCGTTGATGGCCAGAGCCGCAGAAACGCTGAAGCCTTCAGCGATGCCCCCGGATATCAGCAGGCCTATAGGCAGGCCATAAACCGCCAGCGACCGCAGCCCCTGTATTCGGCCTCTGATATCTGCTGAGGTGTTGCCCAATAGTAGAATAGACATCGTAACCATGCATGTGGACTGCGCCAAACCTGATAGCGCCAGGATGAACATGGCCCCGCCAAAAAATGACGTTTGTGATAGCGCCAGGACTCCCACGTGCCACATGATTGCGCCGATGACCATGAAGCTGCCCAGACGTCGAATATTGGCTATGCCCGCTATGGCGAACGACCCTATAAATGAGCCAGCGGAATACGCACCGAGCAGTTGCCCTAGACCGGTGGATGTCGTACCCAACACCTCTTTAGCGAACACCGGTGTTAGCCCCTGATTCATGGGGAATCCGGTCAGGTTAACCAGGAAGGCCAGCAGAAGTAGCGCCAGAATAATCTGGTTTTTCCCAACGTACTGAAAAGACTCCTTCAGGTTGCCTAAGACTGATGTCCCGCGAGCTGTAGGAGTTCTGGGTGGCGGCCTCATCCGTGTAATGAATAATACACTGGACAGGTAGAAGAACATTACCAGCAGGTATGTATACGACATTCCGAACCGGTCCAGCAGAATCCCACCGGCGAGCAGAGCGAATATCTGCACTGCGTCGCGGCCTGTTCGAGTAAGGGCCACCGCGTTTGATAGGTCGGTTCGCTCAACGAGGTCGGCGATAAACGTCTGTCGCGTTATGTTGTCAAAGGCCCGGCCCATGCCTGCCAAAGCGGTAAGTACGAATACATGCCAGACCTCCAGTTGTCCGGAAAAGGAAAGTGCAAGAATCGTAAGTGCAACGCCGCCGAACCCCAGCCGTGAAAAGGCCAGGAGTTTCTTTCGGTCGTAGCGGTCTACTACTATCCCAAATAGCGGGGCGAACATCGTGCCGGTGAATCGAAGCGCGGCGAAAAGGGAGACCCAGAACGGAGATTGGGTCTCGTTGACCACGTACCAGGCAAGAATGAGGAACTCCATCTGCTCGCCCGAGGTCATGAGGTTGTCGGAATACCATAGCTGCCTGTAGTTTCTGGTGCGGAGCGATTTCAGCAGCTGTCCAGCGACAGCTTGGCCGATCAAAGTTGTTGTATGCCTGATGGGGCGACTGCACTGATAAGGGCGCCAATCTGATAAGCATCAGGCGTGGCGGGTGGTGTCGAGGAATTCTCGTAAGGGAAATTCATGGTAAGTGCTGTGAATTATACAGCACCCGTTGCCGCCACTTGCCAATGAACATGAACGTCAATTAGGAGCGTTCGCTAGATGATATAAAGCTTGTCCACCTTGGGATTCGTAATCCAGTCGCGGCGGTTATGAAAATTCAAAACAAAAACATGCTGTCGCCGAAGCTGTAAAAGCGGTATTGCTGGTCTACAGCCTCTTGGTATGCTTTGAAGAGAAGCTCCTTGCCTGCTAGGGCGCTGGTGAGCATGAGCAGAGTCGACTTGGGCAGGTGAAAGTTGGTCACCAGGGCGTCTACCACACGAAACCTGTATCCCGGCGTGATGAATATATCAGCCCAGCCATCACTGGCAGCCAGCACTCCCTCTTCTCCGGGGTTGCTCTCTTCGAAAAGACTGGCCGCGTGTTCCAGCAAGCGCGTCGCCGTCGTCCCTACGGAGATTACCCGTCTGCCCTCAGCCTTGGCCTGATTAATAATCCAAGCCGTTCCCTCATCGATACAAAAGTGTTCGGAGTGCATCTTGTGGGAGGCGATGTCGTCCGTTTTTATAGGCCGAAAGGAGTCCCAGCCCACGTGCAGCGTGACGAAGGCCGTCTCCACGCCTAATGCCCTGATGTCATCCAACAGTTCTGGCGTAAAGTGAAGGCCTGCCGTCGGTGCAGCCACGCTGCCTTTGGTGTTCGAATACACGGTCTGGTAGCGCTCGGAGTCGGCCAGCGGGGCGTGGATGTACGGAGGCAGTGGCATAATGCCAACGTCGTCAAGCCGCTCATCGTCGGACAGGGTGACAATGCGTGTTCCATCAGCTTCGGCTTCAAGGATTTCGCCGGTGATGACAGTATTGCCAGACTTGTCGTTGACCTGGAACTCTACGCCGGGCTGCATTCGACGACCGGGCCTGACCAGCGCCTGCCACCTTCCGGGCGAGAGCCTGTTGAGCAGCAGCAACTCGATCTTTCCGCCAGTGGCTCGGGTGCCGTACAGGCGTGCGGGCATTACGCGGCTGTCGTTGAACACCATGACGTCGCCGGCTTTGAGGAACTGAGGTAGGTCGCGAAAAGTCTTGTGTGTCAGGGAGCCGTCGGAACAGGACACCAGCATTAGCCGGGAGGAGTCCCTGGGCTCTGCAGGCGTCTGGGCGATTAGCAGTTGGGGCAGGTGGTAGTCGAAATCAGAAGTTTTCACGCCACTATTATTACATAAGGACGCAGGGGAGAAGGGCAGTACGGCGGAGGCCTTGGTGGATCCGCCGTTAGGTGGCTCCGCCGTACTGAATAAGAGGGCGTTTTACAGCACGGTGATAGTGCCGACCATTCCCAACACCTCGAGGGGCACGCAGATGAGCGTCTCGGTCGAGCCGGGGTCGACGCCAACATCGATTCCCAAGTCATCAACCGTGAATGTGTGGAACTCGCCTTCGGACGTCAGCTCTAATGTTATGGTGTCGCCTACGCTAAAAGTGAGGTCTGCCGGTCCGAATAGGTACGCGCCGCTTCCGCCCGAGTCCTGCAGGCTCACCTTTTGAACGTCTCCCGCAGGCGCTGATGGCTCAACTGTTGCCGGTGGTGTGGGGTGGGGGGTGCTGTCGGAAGGACCGAAGCCACGATGGTCGGTGGCGCTGTGGGGTTTGGGTCGACTGGGGCTGGTGTCGTGCCGCCTCCGCAAGCAACCAGCAGAAAAGCCGCCGCCGATACGATAATGGGGGTAGCCAATAATTTCATTTAATCGTCACCATAATTTACTTCGAATGTAGTTCGGGAGTAATTATGGCATTTCGTTCGTGAGGAAGGTGTGAAAACGGCAATAGCAGTTATGAGTAACTTGTGAGGAAGATGCTGGAGGGTGGCGACTCCTGGATCTATTTTATGAACCAGCTGAAGACCTAATGCTGATGGATGACACGGCGCGCAGCATCTACAGTGTTGCGTAACAGCATGGCGATTGTCATTGGGCCTACGCCGCCTGGGACCGGCGTTATGGCCTTGGCTTTTTCAGCAACAGCTTTGAAATCGACATCGCCAACCAGCCTGTAGCCGCGCTTTCGGGTCGAATCCTCCACCCGGTTCACGCCCACGTCGATGACCACCACTCCTTGCTTGACCATATCGGCGGTAATCATCAGGGGCTGGCCCACAGCGGCGATAAGTATGTCGGCCTGTCGCGTGATGTATGGCAGGTCTTTGGTTCTGGTATGGCAAAGGGTTACCGTGGCGTTGGCGTCCGCGTTGCGCTGCATGAGCATGTTGGCGATGGGCTTGCCCACGATGTTGCTGCGACCGCATACCACCACATGCTTGCCCTCAGGTCGGTTGCCTGATCGGATGAGAATCTGCTGGATTCCTGCCGGTGTCGCCGGGGAAAACCGAGGTCTGCCAGCCATCAGCAGCCCCATGTTGTACGGGTGCAAGCCGTCAACGTCTTTTTCAGGGTTGATGGTCTCTATAACGGCGTTCTCGTCGATCTGCGAAGGCAGGGGAAGCTGTACCAGAATCCCATGGTAAATCGGGTCTGAGTTCAGTTCCCGAATAATCCCTAACAGGTCCGCTTGAGGCGTGTCGGCGGGGAGTATTATTCCCCTGAAGACTATACCTGCCTCAATAGCAGCCTTCTCTTTACTGCGGACGTAAACAGCGGATGCGGGGTCGTCCCCTACAAGCACCACCGCCAAACCAGGGGTTACCGAGTGCTTGCTCTTCATCTCTAGAACGGTGGTTGCGACCTCGCTGCGGACCTCGGCTGCAAACTCCCGACCGTCAAGAATCTCGGCGCTCAAAATTTCGTGTGTCCTAGCTGGAACCTTGTTTTAAGCTTTTCAATCATTCGTCTATCTTAACTTTCCCGGAAGCAATTGACCACGCTTTCAATTGGCCCGACGGCTTAATATAATAACGGACGCCCGTTCACGGGGCTGCGCGGCCCGGTGTGTTGGCACACCAATGTACTATTCAGTTTCAACGAATTGGATGGCTATGCTAGTTACAGGCGTGGACCTAATAGAAATTGAGCGAGTGAAGAATGTCTTCGAGCGCTACGGTGATAGGTTCCTGAAACGAATTTATACCGAGGGCGAGATAAGGTACTGTCGAGGTCGTGCTCCGCAGTTAGCCAGCAGGTTCGCCGCCAAAGAGGCTGTAATGAAGCTGCTGGGGACGGGCATCAGAGGCGTTCACTGGAGCCATATCGAGGTGGTGCGTGGCCGTGGTCAGGCTCCCACGATAGTTCTCCATGGGACTGCTCTTGCTCGGGCCAAGCGCATTGGTGTTGCGCACGTTGCGCTGTCGCTGTCTCACTCTCGGGATTTCGCGGTGGCCACTGTGGTGGGCGAGAGCGAGCACGGCAACCTCGTCCCCAGAGGCGCATAGCCTGCGAGCAAATCTAAGCTTGTCACCCTTGAGACGTATTTACCGGTAGTGCCCTAGGGAATGGAAGATCCTATGCGTATTGGAGTAATAATAGGCGCGGCGCCCACTGACGATGTTCGGCTGGACGCGGTGATCAAGCAGGCGATAGATGCTGAGAACGCCGGTTTTGACAGCTTCTGGACACCTCACATCTCCTCTAGGGGAAGTGACGCGCTCACCACGCTGGCCCTTATAGGTTCGCAAACGAGCCGCATTTCCATTGGCAGCAGTGTAGTGCCCACGTACCCTCGTCATCCCAGCGCCATGGCACAGCAGGCCATGACTGCTCAGATCGCGGCCTCTGGAAGATTTACACTGGGCCTGGGACCTTCCCACAGACCTGGCATTGAAGATGTGTTAGGCCTGTCCTATGATCGCCCGGCCAAGCATGTTCGCGAATATATTTCCGTGCTCAGACCGCTAATGGACGAAGGTCGTGTGGACTTCGAGGGCGAGTTCTTTCAGGTGCATGCCGATCTTATCGTTTCGGACCGCGTGCCCTGCCCCGTGATGATATCGGCCCTGGCACCACGCATGCTCCGTCTGGCCGGGGAGATGGCAGACGGCACCATCACATGGATGGCGGGCGTAAATGCGATAGAGTCTCACGTGGTGCCTAGAATAACCGACGCGGCGTTTAGCGCAGGCCGACCAGAGCCAGAAGTAGTCGTGATCCTCCCTGTGGCCGTTGTGGACGACGGAAGCGCGGGCAGGTCTCAGGCTGCAAGCCTATTCGAGCGCTACGGCAGCCTAGATAACTACAGGCGTATATTGGATGTGCAAGGCGCTGAAGGACCTTCCGAGGTTGCCCTTGTTGGAGGCGAAGCAGAGGTGGAGCGGCAGATAAGGGCCTTTGCCGACGCAGGGGCCACTGAATTCGTGGCCTCTGTCTTTCCCGTTGGGGATGACGCTGAGGAATCGGTGAAGCGTACCAGGGCGCTGCTTCAGGACCTGGTGGGCAAGGTCTAGTCCCCCAATAATGACGAGTGTTTCTGAGTAAGCATTGCCCCATGATGGCATTTCAGATTGGATCGGAGAACAGATGCGAATAGGTCTTTTTGTAGGCTCCACGGGGTCTGCGCCCACGGTAGCGGGACAGGTGCAGCAGGTAGTCGAGGCGGAGCAGGACGGCTTCAACAGCTTCTGGTTTTCGCAAGCGCCAAACAAGAACGACGTGCTGAGCGTAATTGCTCTGGCAGGACAGGTCACAAGTCGTATCGAGATTGGCACCGCTGTTATACCGACCTTTTCCCGACATCCTGCCACAATGACCATGCAGGCGCTGACGGCCCACGCCATCTCAAACGGCCGCCTGATATTGGGAATTGGCACGTCGCACCAGGGCCGCGTTGAGGGCCAATTGGGACTGGAATTTCACAGGCCTGCCCAGCACATGGAGGAGTATCTTCAGATAGTGAAGGAACTGGCTTCCACGGGCAAATGCGATTTTCAAGGACAGCTTTTCAACGTTAACGTGAGCCATGAGATGGAGGACGCGCAGGCCTTCCCGATTATGGTTGCGGCGCACGGTCCCAGGATGCTTGGTATCGCGGGCGGAATTGCTGACGGCGCAATAACCTGGATGGCGGGACCCAAGACCCTGGACTCCTACGTTCTGCCGCTGGTAACCAAGGCCGCAGAGGAAAAGGGACGTCCAGCGCCGAGAATCTGTGCTGCTGCTCCTGTGGCGGTCACAGAGGACGAGGCTGCCGCCAGGGGCGCTGCTGATAGGGATTACGGGCGCTACAATCAGCTTCCCAGCTTCCGTCGCATGATGGACGTCGAGGGGGTTGATGGCCCTGCGGATATGGCTGTTGTGGGAGACGAGGCCTCCGTGGAGAGGCAGCTCAGGGCGTATGCTGATGCTGGCGCAACAGACCTGATGGGTTCGGTCTTCCCTGTAGGCGACGATGCCGACGCGTCCGTTGCCAGAACTACAGCGTTGCTGAAATCGCTGATTGGCCGAATCTAGTGACTGGCCTTACTAGGATCGTAACCGCTGACCAGATGCGGGTCATTGAAGACCGGTCGGAGGCGGCTGGCGTTTCGAAAGACCTTCTGATGGAGAACGGCGGACTGGAAGTGGCCAGGCGCGTACGGCACTACACCTCGCCGCTCACCGGCAAGTCGGCGCTGATTCTTGTGGGCTCTGGCAACAACGGTGGCGATGGGCTTGTAGTGGCCAGACACCTGCACAAGTGGGGCGTCCGTGTTCATGTCTACTTGTGCCGAAAAAGGCCTGACACTGATCCCAAGCTGGAATTGTTAGTCAACACTGGCATCACGATCACACGCCAATGGGAAGATGACCGGCTAAAGTCTCTGTCGAAGGCGCTCGCAAAGGCTCATTTGGTGATCGACTCGGTTCTGGGCACAGGACGGGCCAGACCCATAGAGGCTCCCCTTAAGGAAATCCTTCAGTTAGCGTCTGAGGCGAAAGCCCTTCGACCAGATTTATTTGTCCTGGCGCTGGACCTGCCCACAGGCGTGGACGCAGACTCTGGGACTTCAGACCCTGAGTCCTTATATGCCGATGTGACCGTTTCGCTGGCTTATGCCAAGCGAGGCCACTTCGGATACGAAGCTGCGGAAAGGGTTGGCAGGCTGGATGTTGTAGGCATAGGAATTCCTGCTGTGCTGGATGAAGACGTTCAACTCCTGCAGATAACGCGGGGTTGGGCACAGACGCGCCTTCCTGACAGACCCGACGCCTCCCACAAGGGCACGCATGGGAGAGCGATGGTCGTGGCGGGCTCACCAAACTTCGTAGGCGCAGCATATCTTGCAGGCACCGCAGCCACCCGTGTTGGGGCTGGACTGGTTACCATGGCGTTGCCGGAAAGCATTCAAACGGCAGTGGCATCCAGCGCGACGGAGCCCACCTACATGCCTCTGCCTGAGCAGTCCGCTGGCGTGTTCTCAGAGGACGCCCGGCAGACGCTTGCTCGTGCCGTCGAAGGATACGACGCTTTGCTTATTGGGTGTGGCATGGGGCAGGCGGACGCCACCCGTAGCCTCATCGAAGGCCTGCTCTGTTCTGGTCAAGAACTACCGTCGACAGTCGTCGATGCCGACGGCCTGAATTCGCTATCTCGTATCCCTAGCTGGTGGGAGAGCTTCAACACCGTTGCCGTCCTCACGCCTCACCCGGGTGAGATGGCCCGCCTCACCGGCAAGCCTACGTCTGAGGTGCAGGCCGACCGCATCAACATTGCCATCGATTCGGCCCGTCTGTGGAACAAGATAGTCGTGCTTAAAGGGGCGTTCACCGTCGTTGCTTTCCCTGACGGCAGGGCCATGCTAAGTCCGTTTGCGAACGCAGGGCTGGCCACCGCAGGGACAGGTGATGTTCTCGCCGGGTCCATCGTTGGCCTGCTGTCCCAAGGCCTGTCTATGGAGGCCGCCGCAGCCCTGGGAGTCTACCTGCACGGCCTGGCAGGCGAGGGTGTGCGCCAGCGTCTTGGCGACATGGGCATGGTTGCTGGCGACCTGCTGCCGGAACTTCCACTGGTCATCAAGCAGACGCGGGGAGTCAGATGACGGCTGCTGAGCTTTTCAAATCGTTTTATCAGGAACTAGATATGAGTAATGTCGCCTTCATAAATAATACATATGGTTCGGAAGGGTATATTTAGAAAATTATGGCGAGCCTAAGAGGGCCACAGCGCGCTCGATATGTTGCGGAGATGTTTGGTCGCATATCGAAACGCTATGATCTGCTAAACACAGTCATGACCGGCGGGCGGCACTACGCCTGGCGACGCATGGCGGCAAAGTCGGCTGCGGACAGTGGGCTGGAAGGCTGTGCTCTGGACCTGGCGACAGGCACCGGGGATTTCGCTCTAGACCTGGCCTCCCACCCGAACGTCTCCCGCGTGGTCGGCTTGGACTTCACCCCCGAGATGATAACTCTGGCTGCCCAAAAGGCCCAGCGTAAATCCTTGAGTCAGACACTGGAATTCGGAGTAGGTGATGCGCATGCTCTGCCCTTTGCGGACGAATCTTTCATATGCGTTACAGTTGGATTCGGCGTAAGAAACTTCATCGACGTTCCGGCGGCTTTGGCGGAGATGGTTAGGGTGATCAAGCCGGGCGGTCGCGTTGTTATTCTTGAGATCGTGAGGCTGGAGGGCAGGGGACTGAGAGCGAGAGTCTTGCCCGTGTATTTTCGCTATGCCACTCCGCTGCTTGGCGCGGCGCTTGCTGGCAACCGCGAGGCGTACACCTACCTGCCGCAGTCAGTGGAAAGCTTTCTCCGCGCCAACCAGCTTGCCGAACTGATGGAAAAGGCTGGTTTGCAGGACGTGCGATACAGGTCGCTGGGACTGGGCACCGTCGCCATTCACACTGGGGTGAAGCCGTTAAACTAGGTGCCCGGCGGGCGCGCCACTAGCTGGACGCCCGTGACGACTGGCTCGCCTTGGTGCAGGTACTCCACCTGGATTTCCTGGCCGACATCAAACGTCCACAGCAGGGTCAGAAAGCCTGCCATGTCCGGTGTGGGAATGTCGTTCAGCTTTGTAACGACATCTCCAACGCGGATACCTGCTTCGTAGGCTGGTCCGCCCTGAGACATACGAGTAACGATAACGCCGTCGGTGACGTTGATACCCAACTGGTTCGCCCTGGCAGGAGTCACATCCGCGCCCGTCAGCCCGATCAAAGGCCGCGTTACTCGTCCGTGCTCGACGAGGCTGTCGATAATGGGACTGACCACCGACGAGCTTACGGCGAAGCCTATGCCTTGAGCGCGGCGTAGAATGGCCGTGTTGATGCCGATTACCTCGCCGTTCAGGTTGATTAGCGGCCCACCGCTATTGCCGTCATTAATGGCCGCGTCCGTCTGAATCAGGTCGTAGAGATCACCGCGCTCCGTGCTAATCGTGCGACCTCTAGCGCTCACGATGCCCAACGTAACCGTGGGGCCGCCTTTAAGAGCCAAGGCGTTGCCCAGGGCCACTACCCAGTCCCCAACCTCCAGATTATCGGAGTTTCCAAAGGTGACTGAGGGTAGATTCTCTGCCTCGATTTTCAACACAGCAAGGTCGGTGATCTGGTCTTGACCAATCACTTCTGCCACATAACTCTCGCCGGATGGCAGGTGAACAATTATCTCTTCGGCACCTTGAACCACGTGATAATTGGTGAGAATGTAGCCGTTGTCCCGGATTATCGTCCCGGTGCCGGCGCCCTCATCGGTGAAATCAAAAAAGAGACCCCTGTTTAGTGATTCGACCGAAATAGAGACCACAGAAGGCTCAATGGTGTTAACCAGTGCAGATATGGAAGGGAGAGATGATAGCGTTGCTACAGACGGCGAGGCGCTGCCAGATGTCGGTGCTGGAGCCGCTGCTTGGACAGGAAGCTCGTCGCCGCTGGGTATGACAGGATCGCCAAAGGACGAAAGCTGAGGGGTTGGTTGCGCATCTACCGGACTGCCGCAAGCTACTATAGCCATCAGCGCAATCACTGCAAAAGCTAGCTGGCTTCTGGCGCTAATCCGCCTCTGCGCCTGAGGACACCACCTCACGAAGCCGAACACGCGACAACCCCACCCAAAGAAGTTTCAGGCCCCGTTGCTCATCATTCAACGCCCGGGATTTGGCCAGATACTTTGCGTGGCGAGAGGTAAGCAGGGCACAGAACAGCAGTATGATAGCCGACAGGTATACCCAGGTCAATAAGGCCATAATGGCACCGACTGGGCCGTAGACTGCGTTATAAACAGGGAAGGTCTTCACGTATACCAGGAAGCCCCACTTGGCAGCCTCGAATGCGACGGCCCCTAAAAGCGCACCCACCCATACGTCCGACAGGGTAACTTTGGTATTTGGCAGAAATCGATAAAGCACGATAAACGCGCCGAACGTGATCACCGGCATGACCAGCTGGGCAACGATATCCCATAGCGTGGTCGTGACACCGGCCTCACCTTGAGTGAAATAGGACGTGATCTCACTGAAGAAAGCGATGGTTGGGGCAATGAATATGATCGCCAGCATCAGAAGGCCCGCGCTCACCGTCAGGCTAAAGTCGATCAGGCGTTCCTTGAGGAAAGGCCTGTGCTTTTTGACGCCCCACGCGGCGTTTATCCCCTTACGCATGGCACCGAAGGCCGACGTGGACGCCCAGAGGAGACCAAGCACGCTGAAGAGGCCTGTTATGGCCCTTGTCCTGACCACACCCTGCATTGTTTCGCTAATGAACTCAGGTGATATGGGAACGATTGCTGCCAGCTCAATAGCTAGCTGGTCCCGTTCCGCAGTTGGCCCCAGTACGAATCCCGCGATGGATATCATGGCCAGTATCAGTGGGAACAGCGAAAAGAGCGTGTAGAAGGATATCGCTCCTGCCATGTATGGGCAGTTCTTGTCCAGAAACTCCCCAACGGCGTCGGCCACAAAAAGAACGAATCTAATGAAATAAATAATGACCATTAACAGTGCGTAGTATTCGCTTTCAGAATTAGCTGCAAAACCACACTACATCTCCAAGAATCTGCGAATAATACTGACAGTATCCTGCAAATTTTCGTTGTGAAGGCCGTGACCAGCTCCGGGCACCTCGTCAACGATGCCATTCTCATCCGGAATGGTGACTGCCATCTTGTCGGCCTGCTCTCTATCCAGCACTGTGCTCTGCTCTCCACGAAGTATCAGTGTCTTGCAAGATATTCTGCTAACACAGTCCCAAAGAAACGGACCTTCTTTCAAGGCGGTTCGACCCTTTAACCACAGGATTTCCGGGTCAGTCTTGGGCACAAGAATGCCGTCCCAGTTAGTCCTATAGGTGTTTTTGATAAGCTCTAGAGTGTCCTCAGCGTCCATTTTGGGGCCATTCTAGAGGTGCCAATCAAAGGCCATCTGTGCGCTGAAAAAGCCTCTGCATCGCCGTCGCTTTGTCCTTTGGCGACGGATCAGGGAACGGCCCGTAATCGCCCAGGATAAGGCGGTTCACCATTTGACCGTAGTACGCACCCAGGGCCATGCCGACCCTGGAGGCTTGTGAGTGACCGAAGTAGTTGATTGGGTATATGCCTAGCTTCTGAACGAAGGCAGCGACATCTGACGCAAACGCCTGGACGGAGTAGCCATCTCGACTCCAATCGCTGTCGCCGCAGCCCCGGGTATCCATGGCGTAGACGTGCCACTTGTCGGACATCTTGAGGGCAAAGTCATCAAACATATGCGCATGCCCGCCGATTCCGTGCATCAGCAGCAGGGGTTCCTTGGTTCTATCCCCACCTCAGTCCAGGTAGTGGATGTCCAAATCGTTTAGCCTTACCCAGTGGCCTTCCGGGTACTGTCTAGATGTCATTCGCACCAAACTTTAGTCTGAATCTAGAAACCTTGGAGAGGGGTATAGCGGTGTTGAAGCGCCATTCACCCTGACCACCTACGAATAAACCTTCGACCGCGTAATCAAACTTGGCTCTCTCTATAGTCGGCGAAATGGTATGGGCCTTTAAGTGGTGCCCAGGGTAATTGACATAGGTTGCGACTGAATTTACGTTTATGTGGTTCAGTAGTTTGCATAGATTGTTTGGCCCGCTTTCTCGGTGACTCTTACACGGTGTTGGGGTCTTGATGTTGCTGCTTGAAACTGGGAAGAATATTTAAAGGCTAGGTTCATTAGGGTAGAGGTTAAATGCCATGTCTCATGTTTCTCGTATGAAGTTAGTAGTTGGTGGCCTGCTCATTTTGATCATGTCAGTCGCCATGGCATGCTCGGGTGCTGAAGGGCCGCAGGGTTCCGCCGGAGCGCAGGGCGAGGCAGGTTCGGCAGGAACTTCCGGACCTATTGGCCCGCAAGGCAATTCAGGCGTTGGTGGCGTTCCTGGCCCACAGGGTGCCCGAGGTGTACAGGGTGTCGGTGGTCCGCAAGGTAATAGAGGCCCCGCCGGACCTCCAGGCGCACCCGGTCCAGCTGGCCCTCCCGGTATTCCTGGCGCTCCCAGTGGGAGTGTGGATGCCGCGGTTGACACCAAAATTGCGGGCGTGGCTCTGGATGCAAAAACACAGGTGATTACCCGTCGTCTGAGAATATCGATCACAGGATCGGCCGTTCACGGTGCTACCGCAGATGACATTATCGCGGAACTGGATGAGGCTAACATCGACAAGGCCATCGTGACGGGCCTGGCCTACCACTTCTCTGTTGGTGACGATAAAGAAGTGACCAGGGAGAATACGTACGTTTCGGAAGAGGTCTCTAAATACAGCGATAGGTTGATCGGTTTTTGCGGCCTCAATCCCCATTTGCTCAGCGCACCTGCTGAGCTGGACGCCTGTCTGGAACTAGACGGCATGGTCGGGGTTGTATTGCACCTGTCAGACTCTAAACTGGAAATGGACGACTCGGGAGACTCCGAGAAGATCCGAAAACTGTTTGCTGGTGTGGTGGAAAACGACGCTCCTCTCATGATTCATGTAGGTGGCCCGCGATTTGGCCTCCCGCTGGATTCCAAGGGGTTCGAGAACCTTGTTGATCACATGGCAGAGTTCGACGAGATGAGGGTCTTGCATACCCAGTGCGCCGGGCTTATGGACGAGAGGCGCATTGACGTCTGGCTCTCTCTTCTGATTAATGAAGATACGAGTGGACTCGTCAGAGCAAACCACTTTGTGTCCATTGATGATTGCCTGGTCGCCCATGCCCAGGACCCGTTGTTGAACAAGGCGCTCATCGTATCTCGGCTGCGGCGATGGGGAGTTGATAAGGTCCTGTTCGCATCCAGCTACCTTGAAGGGGCCTCTGGTAGCAAGACACCTGCGGAGGCCCTGGAAGTCCTGTCCGGCTACCCCTTCACCCAGACCGAGATCGACACCATAATTGGGAATGATGGATCCGCCTGGCTGACAGGCCAGTAGTTCGGCAGCAATTCAAAGTCAGAGTTAGAAGAGGGCAGGCCATTTGGCCTGCCCTCTATTTGTTTCTATCTATCCACTTCATATAATGCCGAAAAATACTGTTCGACTTAGAGGCCCCTCTTTCGCCTTCGATTCACACGCACGCCGGTTAAGAGTCCTATCGGGGCTATGAGAAGCGCCACGTTTGCCAAGCCCGTGGCCCAGCCGACGTGACCTGCGGTGGCGTTGCATCCGCCTGCTGCAGCTGGCCCTTGAGAATCGCCGGCCTCTGCTGTGATAAAGACCTGGGGTGTCGCCGACTGCACGACGCTCTCGACAGTTGGTTCCGCTGCCAACGCTGCGATTGTTGCCGTAGGCCTGGCAGTTGGCGAAGCAACTACTGTAGGCGTGACCACGTTTGCTGGGAGGGCGGTGGAGCTGGCAGCCTGGGTTGGCACCGCAGTGGCTGTCGGAAGAGCCGCAAAGGTAAGGTCCAGCCGCTTCACGCCGTCCTGAAAGAAGAAGACCGGCGTTGTCAGGGAAGCACTCGTGTCGCCAAGGAAGAATTCAATAGGCAGGCCGACGTATGACAGATCTGGAGGCAGTATTACCAGGCTCGAATAAGAAGAGCCAGCCAATACGGCTGCGGAGCTTGTGTAGTCGCCTACCCTGGCGACCAACTCGGCGTCCTCGGCGATAACGCCACCGTTACGAATGTTTATTTGGCCGCTCATGATGGAAGGCGCTAGCGGCGGCGGCGTAGGCGTAACTGAAGGAACTGGGCTTGGAGTAGCCGTTCGTGATGGCGTTGCCGTAGGTATCAGCCGCGCCAGCACTGTCGCCACGCCGACTGTAGCCGTTGGCAATGGAATCAGGCGTATGGATACTTTGATCGACCTGGGTCCGCCGTTGGATTCGATCTCGATTGTGCCGGTGGAATTTCCTGGTGCCGCGGCCTCACTTACGGCTACTTCAAGGCTACCTTCGCCATTTTGGGTTTCGGCGGGGCTCCCAAGGTCCAACCACTCTGGCCAGCTTACGACAGTCCATTCCAGAGGTCCGATGCCGTCATTGGAGATATCGAATGAGGCCTCGTCAGACTCCCCTTGTTGCACTGCTCCGAAGGCCCAGTTCGGGGGATCGATCGCTAATAGTGGGCCTCTTGCAACCTCAAAGTCGTCGCCCTCTGTAACTTCTGCATCGCGGTCTGGAGTTCCGCTCTTGTCAGCGTCGCTGGGAAACGGCACCTCATCGAACAGGAATTCGAGGGCTGGATAAGCCCTAAGTTGAGCCGCCACTTCGTAATCGCCAGGAAAAGTGCCGTATGGAATAGTCCAGGTGAATTTCAGGCTATCTGTCTCGTCTCCATCATCAATAGGCCCGACGATGGCGTCCAGGCCTTCAGCATTGCTATTGAAGAAAAGAGACCCGGTTGGAGACTGCACGAGAAACGTGACGCCGTAGGTCATGGGGATTGCGCCGTCGTTCATGACTCGGTACAAGAATGTAACTTCCTCACCTGGATCATAGACTGATCTCTGCGCCTTCAAACGAGACAGGAGACCGTTGGCGTTGCGGTTCACTGAGATGGACACGTCTACGTCGGTGGTTCCGGCGTTGGATTCGAGCTTGAATTCATCGTTCAGGTTCCCCTTTAGGATGCTGCTACGGACCTGTAAAATGATCGTGTGGTTGTTTGTCATGAGCACAGACTCTTGGGAGTCTTCCTCGCTGGCTTCTGGGAAGATGAGTTCCAGCCAGTCGGGCAGTTCCGTGATCTTCCAGATGAGGTCCCCTGCCGCACGGTTTGGGTTGGCCAAAATTATCCGCGCTTGCGGAGTGTCGTCATCTGTCACGTCGCCGAAATCTATGGAGGACTCGGATAGAAACAGAGACGCTGAAGAGCTTTGGATAACGACAGTGGTGCTCTCTTCATCGTGGACATTGGGAAAATTTGCAGCCTCGCGGACAGTGATGATGATCGTATGGCGACTTGTCCGGGCCTCGAAGGGTGCGTTCCAGTTGAAGGTAATCCTCTTCCGTTCTTCTGGCTCCAGTCGTAAGTCCTTGTTGCCCTGTATTAGGTCATCGGTGCTGTAGATGGTCCTTCCAGTGTCGTCCTGCACCTCAAAGACAACGACGTAGTCCTGGCCGTAGTCAGGATCGTCGTCATCGAAAACGCTGGGGTTGCGAGTATCGGTAAACCGGACCTTGATCTGGATTTTCGTTCCCTTGGGGAATACCGACTCCTCCCTGTCCGTCTTTGCGTCCAAAACCACAAGGCTTGTGATCTCCACGGTCTGCGTGCTCTGAGCAAATGGATTGGCGAATACGGAGGCAAAAGCTGTCAAAGCTACGACCGCTCCGGCGATCAGAGCGACAGTTCTGATGTAGTTGATTTTTGCTCTAATGAAATTCAAAGCAGTGCCTCTGATACCTGCATCGGCCCTTCCTCTACTGGGTATACGAAAAACTAATCGCTTCTAGTTCCTTTATAAACCGGTCATACGGTTAATGCATAGAGGATTCTGGAGGGGTTTTCTCCCTTGTCGCTTCTGCTGTAGTTTTAGCTTCCCAACTGATTGTTACGGTATTTCATTCCTGATTAGGTTCAGATTCGGGGCAATTAATCCAATTAGTAAAGGATAGTCTGATTCCGCATTAGCCACTAGGACTGAGAGGGCAAATTGGCCATACAAAACGAGACCTCAATGAGTGATTTGGCGCAACCAAGTAGGCTCAATGCGCCAGATATTAATCCCCAATTTCGGCAGGCCCTCGACGACATGGTCGCCGTGGCAAGGAGCGGCCACCAGCCTGAAAGCCAGTTCTTTAATCCCAGTGATGATTGGCTGAAGGCGCAAATGCGTATCTTCCAGGATTTACCAGAATCCGAGCAGCAAGAGGTCCTCAAAGAGATCGAAGTGCTGAAGAAAGAAGCTGTGGAAGCCAATTCGCAGGGCAAGGCTTCCAAGCGTGCGGGTCCAGACGTTGTCTTTAGGCTCGATAACGGGGGTATGACCTGCTACAGCCAGCTAGGCGTCGTTCGCCGACCGGACCTTACCCAGTATTTCATTGAGGGGTTTGACGGCAACCGAGACTCGCTCTCGTTTAACGAGGTTAACCAGGCCCTTTTTGCGGAGGTACTGCCTTTCCTGACCAGGTACATGGAAACTGCCTTCAGGGATGGCGAGCGTATCGTTCAGACAAATCGTCAGGTCTGTGACGCTCCAGGCCGTTCTTTCCACGCAAGACAACTGTTATTCGGAGATCGCTATCCCCAGCTGCCATACCTCAGGTGGCAGCTGGGGATAGCGATCTCCCCGAGGCAGAGTACCAGTCCCATGCCGACATTCTGGAAGTGTCAGTGCCGCACTGGCTGGAGGATCTGGGCATTCTGGATTCTCTGGTAGGCAGAGTGATTGAAGCCGGGCTTCCTCAACTAGTATTCCGGTCACCCACTCGTGGTCTGTCCCTTCATCTCGGATTTGACTATCTGGGAGAGCATAAGATGGGGGAGCTTTCCGTGGCCATGTACCTCGTTAAGGTGAAAAACGGACTGGCAATTCAGGCCGCGCTTAGTATGGCCCGTGCCAGGTCCATTGACGGAACCATGAAGAATACGGCGGTCGTGACCGCCGGGCCTTCGCTGCACGGCAAGAGCACGCTTACCATCATGATGGAGTTCGGGGACAGTGAGTTGGCGCGCCTCATTGGACTCGTTCGGGACTCCCAAGAGGGCGTCTATCCCATGAACGATGACATCATCATGCTGCACCCGCTCTCAGAGCCTGTAGACACCGTTCGAAACGGCAATCGATTGCGTATCTCTTACGGCATCGACGGGACTGAAAATAACCTCTACGCGGTGCCATTCGGCCTGAACAGGGACGACGACCCTATTACCTACGATGTCGTTCGAGGCACTGCAGGCGATCCCAACCTCCAGGAGTCTTTGGAAAATGTGGTCGTAGATCCGTCCACAGGTGTGCCGGACTACTCACAGAACCCGGTGCGGAACATGCGAATGATTCTGTCCCGCTCTCGACTAATTGAGAGGAAAGGCGCATCGCACCTGCTCTCCACCATAACCAATGGCCGGATGGAGAGCGCTGTTCATGTGCCGATGATCGACACCGACCGCATATTCTGGCAGGCGGTAATGCGTCAGAATACAGTTGTGCCTCCGCTGCGAAGGCTGAGTCTGGAGCAGTACGTGCGCGTGCTCATGTACGGCGAGGCTGTACAAATGGGCGCAGCCATAGGTGCCATCGGCAAGCCATACGTGGAGTACTTTTCCGATCCGTTCATCATTGGGAAGGAAGACGAGAACGCGAACCTGCTCTATCACATTCTGCAGCAACTCTCCTGGAATGGCATGCCGCAGAACTACTACGTATTCAATACCGGCGGCGTTGGTGCCGACGGAAATGAGGCGGCCAGGGGAGCGGACTACAAGAAGATTCCTCGTGAATTGATTCTCATGCTGCAGGAAGCGCTGTTGAGAGACGCCGTTCGCTTCGAATATGACTCCACCATGCGGGCGGAGGTGGCCGTGGCCGTCCTTAATCTTGCAGGGTGAGGAGATTCTCGACCTGCGGTAGGACGGGCTCCCGATAAATATCTACGGCGATGCGGACTATACCAGTCGCGTAGTGGACCTTCGACGCCGTCGCTATTACGGGGTCTCCTCTGAGGACAAGGCCGGCATCCTGCGCTACACGAAAGCCACTGATGCCCTGGTTGACCTGGGCGACGTGCCTCCGCCTTCTAACGAGCGGGACCTGGCATGGCTGTTGTCGTTCCACTGGCATGTCAATAACGCCTACGACACCTTGCGCGACCTGGCGGAGCATCGAGGCGAGGGCACATGCCCCTCCGAATATATGCTGCGCGCGCTCCAGTGGAAGTACGACGAGGGAGCAAATACAGGCTTGGGTCTTTCGGCGGAATCGGCCAAGGCACTATTGGCCGTGGGCCTCTGCTAATAAAATGTCGAAACCGTAAATTCGAGTTACTAATAGCAAGTTAAGTTAAAACAGAAACAGTACCCATGAGACTCAAGCCTCGAGGGAACTGTTTTTTTGTCACATTTCCCGTCCGGGCTGTGTTAAACTCCTCTACGGAGTTTTGTTGTAAATTAATGGCAACAATGGGCCGGATCAGCCTGAACGAAGGCATACGCGCAAGAACGCTACCCCTACAACTTTCCGCAAATACTCACTGAGGAGCTATCGTGCCTAACCTTAGAACACCCGGTCCGATCCCCGTGCCTGACGATATTTTAGAGGCCATGTCCTTACAGATGATCAATCATCGAGGGCCTGAATATAAGGAAATGCTTAATCGGACAACTGAAGGCATTAAGCGGGTTTTCGAGACCACAAACGATGTCTATATAATGACGGCTTCGGGCTCAGGCGCCATGGAAGCCGCGGTGGTGAACACGCTGTCCCCAGGCGATAAAGTAGTCAACGTCAGCGTGGGTGTGTTCGGCGAACGCTTTGGTGAGATTGCCGAGATATTCGGCGCGGAAGTCATAAAACTGGACTACCCCTACGGCACCGCGGTGGACGTGGATAAGCTCAGAGATACGCTGAAGGCCCATCCCGATATCAAAGCAGTGCTGGTGACGCATAACGAGACGTCCACTGGCGTAACAAACGATCTGCAGGCCATAACCGCAGTGGCCAAGGGTGAGTTTGGAAAGCTAATACTGGTGGACGGAATAAGCAGCGTCTGCTCCATCCCCTTGAGCACCGACGCGTGGGGATGCGATGTCGTCGCCACCGCTTCCCAAAAGGGATGGATGCTCCCGCCGGGACTGGCATTTATCAGCTTCAGTGAGGAAGCCTGGAAGGCCCATGCTGAGGCAACCATGCCCAGATTCTATTTCGACATGTCGGCCTACAAACGCTACTTCGAGATCGGTCAGCCTCCATATACGCCGGCCATCTCAATCATGTTCGCGCTGGACCTGGCGTTGCATAAGATTGCGTCAGAGGGCATGGGGACCGTCTTTGAGCGGCATGCCAACATGGCCCATATGACCCGGGACGGCGTCAAGAAGCTTGGCTTGTCGCTGTTTCCTCAGGACGAGAGCACGGCCTCCAACACTGTGACGGCCGTTACGGTGCCAGAGGGAGTGGATGCTTCAAAGCTAATGAATATTCTTCGGACCGAGCATGAAGTAGTGCTTTCCGGTGGTCAGAAGTCCTTGGGCGGCAAGATTTTCCGAATTGGGCATCTCGGTTACACCACCGCAGAGGAGATTCAGGAAGTTTTGGATGCTCTGGCAATTGCTCTGCCACAGGTAGGCTTTACGACTGGTGCCCAGGCTTAGCCTCACACCTTAGGCAACATGACGAGGCCTTGGGTTCCATCACCTCAAATGGAGCCTCAGCCGTTATGTGGTCATCCGGCTAATCGTGAATAATGGCCGCCTGTGTGGTGGACAAACCCTTCGTTCTGTCCATATAACATAACAATCATGAGTTTTCTGAAATACCTGAGTTTTCTGAAAAACCCAAGATCCCAGAAATGCAGAAGGCCATAAACAGGCTTCGCTTACTAGTGGCGTCCATTAAAGGCAAAGAAGATGAGATGGACGGGCTGGTAAGGCAGTTCAAGAGGCAGCTGGAACGAGCGCCACGCCACGCCATCCACGGTGGTAATCCCCTGGAAACCACGCTCAGCATCATGGGAGAGATCCAAGAGCGTCTCGATGCAGCTGTTAAGGTCCGGACCCACCTGGACATGATCAATGAGCTGGAGCGATTTATAGAGGACGCCAGCAATCGTGCTGCCAGGGCCATCACTGATGAGTTCGACGTTCCACATCTCTAATACATAGAAACATTCCAAATAGAAAAGGGGCCGGTATTTCTACCAGCCCCTTTTCTATTTGTCTGCGTGTTGTGAATTAAGCAGGCGAAGGGATAGGCGATTTTTCGGTTGCGTTAGGCCCAATTCCTTCCACATCACCAAAGATACGCCAGATATCGTCGCGCTCAACAGTTTCGTTGGTAATAAGAAATTCTGCCAGCGCCGCCAGCTTGTCATTATGGGTCTCTAGAATTTTTGTCGCTGTCTCATATGCAAATTCGACAAGGCTGTGGACCTCCTCGTCGATGTCCTGGGCGACCTTGTTGCCGTAGTCCCGGTTCTCCGATATATCTCGGCCGAGAAAGACCATCTGCTGGGGGCTGCCAAAGGTTCTCGGACCAAGTTTTTCACTCATGCCGTAGCGGGTAACCATGGTGCGGGCAATGCCGGTTGCCTTTTCCAGGTCGTTGCTGGCGCCAGTGGTGATATCGTCAAAGGTCACCTCTTCAGCGACACGACCACCCATGGCAGCCGCCATAGTGTCCTCAAACTGCCCTTTAGTCCACAGGTGCCTGTCTTCTTCGGGCAGGAACCGCGTATGCCCACCTGTCTGACCGCGAGCAATTATTGTCACCTTGAAGGGATTGTCCGCGTTGGGAAGCACGTAGGCCACCAGGGCGTGACCGGCCTCGTGGAACGCCGTGATGCGCTTTTCTCGCTCGCTGACGACGCGGCTCTTTCGGGCCGGACCAGCAACGACTCGGTCAATTGACTCTGCGAACTCCTCGTTGGTGATAATCGTCTGGTGCCGGCGCGCAGCGAGAATGGCAGACTCGTTAATCAGGTTGGCAAGGTCAGCGCCGCTGAAGCCCATGGTCTGTTTGGCGACCGTCTCCAGGTCTACGTCGTCCGAGAGTGGCTTGCCCTTGGAATGTACTTTGAGGATCTGCTCCCGTCCGTGAACGTCAGGATTATCCAGCATGACGCGGCGGTCGAATCGGCCCGGTCTCAGGAGAGCCGGGTCCAGGATGTCCGCTCGGTTGGTGGCCGCGAGAACTATTACGTTGGTGCTTACGTCGAACCCGTCCATCTCCACGAGAATCTGGTTCAACGTCTGCTCGCGTTCGTCATGGCCTCCGCCCAGCCCAGCGCCGCGGTGTCGGCCCACTGCGTCGATCTCATCAATGAAGATGATGCATGGGGAATTACGTTTGGCCTGCTCGAAGAGGTCTCGGACGCGGGAGGCACCCACACCCACAAACATCTCTACGAATTCAGAACCTGATATCGAGAAGAAGGGTACGTTGGCCTCGCCCGCCACCGCTCTGGACAGCAGGGTCTTGCCTGTGCCGGGAGGTCCTACCAGCAGAACACCTTTCGGTATTTTGGCACCGAGACTTGTGAACCGCTCTGGAAATTGCAGAAACTCAACAATCTCTTCCAGCTCTTCTTTGGCCTCTTCCACACCTGCAACGTCGGAGAATTTCACGGAGGGACTGTTGCCCACGAACATGCGGGCACGGCTCCGACCGAAGCTGAAGGTCTGATTGCTGTTGCCCTGAGCCTGCCGCATCATGAACAGGAGTACGGCTCCGAAGAAGATCAGCGGCAGAAAGTTAATCAAAAGGCCAAACAGGCTTCCGAAGCCGCCGGAGCCCTGTATGTCTAACTGCACGTTGGTTGCCAATAGGTCTATACCGGACTCCTCCAGTATTTCCACCATGGACGAGTCAGCCTCTTTTCGAGAGGTAAATTGTTCGCCGATCGTCGTGTATATGTTGAGCTTGTCGCGATTGACCTCGATCCTGTCGACCCTGCCCGCCGCCGTCATGGTGACGACTTCGCTAATGGGGATCTCATTAGAGCCACCAAGAGGGTTTGAAAACAGGGTGAAGAAAATGGCGAGCACAGCTATGATGATCAGTAGGTATATCAAGGTGTTCCGCATGAGACGGGAGTTCATTCCACCTCCGAAGTTGCCCGCCAATCCATGAAGAAGTGGAAATTTGAGGCGGGAAAGCATGAATATATTACAATACGGCGGAGGCCAGCGCAAAGACTTCAGCTGCACGAAAAGCATGCTCTTTGTGCCAGGAAGGCTAGGCAGAATCCGCATTTCGAGGGTGGCCTAGGCGTTCTAAACTTTTTCGGACAGGTTAGGGCAGACGAAATTGGAGTCAGCTTCTGGCCTTAAATGCTGGGGAAGTCCCCTTGAACCCTACCAGGTGAACTAAGGAGAGTAGCCGTGAAACTATGCAAACGCTGCGGAGACGAAATGGCAGATGAAGCCGGTATTGCGGCAGCTGTGGCTCCGAATCAGCAGACGAACCGGAAAGCCGTGGCCTTCGGGCGGAAAGGTTTGTTGACAGACCGCCAGGGGAGGCAATTCAGGACTCTGGTTCGACTAGTGCAGCGCCAGGGCATCCGGAGCGACACGAACGAAATACGGCAATGATAGTCCATGCCAGTACCTTCTCTGGCCCATTCATTCCCTTCGGCAACGTGATATTACCGCTTGTCATCTGGCTGCTTAAACGTGAGGAGTCCCCTTTTGTTGATCGCCACGGGAAGGCGGCGCTTAACTGAAAGTTAAGCATGATAATTTACATGATTGTAATCGTGATTTGGAGGTTTATCTTCATCGGGTTACTCGTGCCGCTGTTGTTTGTCTCTTTCGGGTCACTCGTGCCGCAGGTGTCTGTTGGCATCGGGTTATTAATAATTGCAGGATTAGTAATATTGCAGGTTGTCTACACTATCATTGTCATAATAAAGGCCAGCGGCGGTAAAGAGATGAAATATCCCCTGACAATACCGTTTTTCAAATAACACCCTCGACCCGACGTCAAAAAGGTCGCGTGGTACAATCGGGCCAGTAGACTAATCGAACCGCCATTGCGGGCAGGGAACGACCCATTAATGGAACGTGCGCAACATTTGAATACTGATAACCAGCGCAGCGACTGGCAGGAGCTCCTTGGAGAAGAGGGCATCGAAGCCATTTTGGTGCAACGGATCGAGGAGCTAGACTCGATTGCCTCTGGCGACGCTCCCAATATCGCCGTCCTGGATCTGGCCGTGCTCTCCATAGGCGACGCTCGGGATTGCATAGAGAAGTGCTCGCACTTGAAACTGCCAACCATCGCCCTTGTGCCTACCCGGCAGGTGCCGAATCTGGACATCCGTATTGAGTTAGATGACTTCGTCTCCAGCCCTCCTGACGCAGATGAGTTGTTGACCCGCGTCAAGCGCATCTTGTGGCGCACCAGGAGCGAACAGGGCGACGATATCATTCGCGCAGGGGACCTGATCATCAACCCGTCGACCTACGAAGTCTCTCTTCGTGGCCGGCGCGTAAACCTGCGTTACAAGGAATATGAGCTACTTCGACTTCTGGCGACTAACCCTGGCCACGTATATACCAGGGACGCCCTCTTGAGCACCATCTGGGGATACGATTATTTCGGCGGAACTCGTACGGTGGACGTCCATATACGTCGGCTGCGAAGCAAGATCGAGGACCCTGAGCATCCGTATATCGAGACCATATGGAACGTCGGTTATCGCTTCCGAGACGAGGTCAACGCCTAGGCGACGCGCTTTTTAGTACTCTCAATCCTCTGGCACAGCCCTGTGATATATTACGCTGCGAGTCCCTAATTTCGAGATTAGGGACGCATGCAAAGCATATTCGTTGAGGATTGTGGAGTCGTAAGTATGGCCCAAGAACGATCAGTCTACCTGAATGGCGAATACGTGGCCGAGAGCGAAGCCAAGCTCCCCATTCGCGACAGAGGCTTCGTTTACGGCGATGCGGTCTTCGACACCACGCGCACCTTTGGCCACAAGATATTCAAGCTTAACGATCATCTGGACAGGTTCTTTCAATCTCTAAAGTACATGCGTCTGGAGTCGCCGCTGAGCAAGCAGCAGTTCGCCGACATCACCATGCAGCTGCTGGAGATGAACCTGCCACTTATTGGCGATGAAGACGACTTCTGGGTGACACAGCGCGTGACGCGGGGAGTACCCACAGGAGACGAGCCCCCACAGCCTTCAACCATCGTGGAGTGCACGCCTCTGCCCTTCCAGCAGCGGGCCAAGTACTACCGAGACGGAATGCCGGTGATCGTTCCCTCCGTGCGTCGTACACCACCGGAGGCCGTCAGTCCCAGGGCCAAGATGCATCAGTACATCAATCTGGTGTTGGCTGAGCACGAGGTCAAAGCGCAGAATCCTGACGGGTGGCCTATCGTGTTGGATATGAACGGCAACCTGTGCGAAGGCCCAGGCAGTAACATCTTCCTTGTCAAAGACGGCGCCGTTGTAACTCCGCGAGAGCAGTACGTTCTTGCTGGAATCAGCCGGGGAACCGCTATCGAACTGGCCCATGAGCTGAATATCGAAGTCCGCGAGGTCGATATAGACCTTTACGATGCCTACACAGCAGACGAGGCCTTCGTGACCTCCACCAGCTTCTGCATCTGTCCGGTCGCATCCTTTAATGGCAGTCCGATGATGAACCCCAGCGTGCCGGGTCCTGTGACCGACAGGTTGATGAAGGCCTACAGCGGTTTGGTTGGCCTTGACATCGCTGGTCAATACCTGTCTCGCATCTAGGCTTGAATGGCCTTTGACGCCTTCCCGAGACGACTCATATAATGAGATTGTGCCGCATTGATGGGCGGCGATGTCGACAATAACGGGAAGTGAGACCTGGATGGCCACTGTAAAGAAGGACGACAAACAACAGGCGTCCTCCCCATTGGACTCCGAAACGCTGCTGGATATGTATCGGCAGATGGTGCTTTCGCGCACTTTGGACGAGCGCATCTGGATGCTGAACAGGCAGGGCAAGGCGGCCATCGTGGCGTCGTCTCAAGGACATGAGGCTGGCCAGATCGGCAGCGTATACGCCCTGGAGCGTGGCAAAGACCAGTTCTACATCTACTACCGCGACCTCGCCGTGATGCTCACCCTGGGCATGACCCCTGAAGAGATCTTGCTGGGCTTCATGGCCAAGGCCGGTGAGCCTCTCAGCGGTGCAAGGCAGTTCCCGACCCATGGTGCCTACCCGGAGCTGGGCCTGGTAAATCAGTCCAATGTCATTGCCACACACCTTCCCCAAGCAGTAGGAGCGGCCCTGGCAGCCAAGATGAAGGGAGAGGACTACATCGTCATCGTTTATTTTGGGGACGGTGCCTCCAGCGCTGGCGACACCCATGAGGCGTTAAATTTCGCATCGGTGCATAAGCTGCCGGTGATCTTCTTCTGCGAGAACAATCGCTACGCCATCTCTGTGCCGCTTCATAAGCAGATGGCGGTGGAGAGCATAGCCAGTCGTGCCGAAGGCTACGCCATGCCGGGCATCTCGATAGATGGCTGTGACGTTGTGGCGGTCCATGAGGCCGTAACCGTCGCCGCCGAGAGGGCCCGCAGCGGCCAGGGACCGACGTTGATCGAAGCAATGGTTGAGCGCTACCTGCCTCATACTAGCGACGACGACGACTCTATTTACAGGTCTAAAGAGGAAATTGCCGAGGCCAAGAAGCGAGATCCGCTCAAGGCCTTGCAGGAGTCTCTCACCTCATTAGGGATACTGGACGAGAAGACGGACAAGCAGTTCCAGGACGACGCACGACGAATCGTTAACGAGGCCACGGATGCGGCAGAGGCGGCACCCTACGCAGACGCCTCCGATTTCTCCGACCACGTGACTTCTTGAATATTTTGAATATTCATTACGGGCCACACGAGAGTGAAGAAGCTTTGTGTTATCGAGGCCATGATTGCTTTTGCGTTAGATCGATACGTCAGATAACCCGCTTTGGAGGAACATCATAGCCATCAAAAACGTCCTGGACGCTGTTCATGACGCCATGCAGGAAGAGATGCGCCGCGATGAACGAGTCTTCGTAATGGGCGAGGACGTGGGTCGCCGTGGAGGCGTGTTCCTGGCCACCAACGGCTTCCTCGACGAGTTTGGGGAGAGCAGGGTGATGGACACGCCATTAGCAGAGTCGGCCATTGCCGGTGTTGCCCTAGGCGCAGCCATGCACGGCATGCGGCCCATAGCTGAGATACAGTTCGGCGATTTCATTTGGCCTGTCTTCAATCAGATCGTGGGTGAGGCTGCGCGTGTGCGCTACGGCACCAAGGGCAAGCTGAGCGTGCCCATGGTCCTTCGCACTCCCCATGGCGGTGGCGTTCGTGGAGCGCTGTACCACTCCCAGAGCATGGAGGCCTACTTCTACCACACGCCGGGCCTGAAGGTGATAGCCCCGGCTACGCCATACGATGCCAAGGGCCTGCTGAAGAGCGCCATCAGAGACGACGACCCGGTAATCTTTCTGGAGCACAAGCGCACTTACCGCCTGGTGCAGGGTGAGGTGCCTGACGAGGAGTACACGCTTCCCATCGGTAAGGCCGACGTAAAGCGTCAAGGCACGGACATCACAATAGTCACGTACGGCCTGATGGTACACCACTGCCTGGAGGCGGCTCAGGAGCTTGAGGGCGAGGGAGTTAGCTGCGAGGTCGTAGATGTCCGCACGCTTCGCCCACTGGACAAGGACACGATTCTAGAGTCTGTCGTCAAGACGGGCAAAGCGCTGATAGTGCATGAGGACAACAAGTTCGGCGGCGTTGGCGGTGAGATAGCTGCTACCATTTCTGAAGAGGCCTTCGAGTCTCTAGACGGGCCAGTAACGCGTCTGGCTGGTCCGGAAGTTCCGGCGATGCCGTATAGCCCGCCGATGGAAGACATGTACATGCTCAGCTCGGCCAAGATTGCAGAAGCCATACGAAAACTGTCGGCGTACTAGCCCTGGAACGCAGTCTAAGCAGCAAAAAAAGGGAGAGAGCCATTTACTCAGGTAGGATGCCCAGGAGCGTCTTTGTGCTGACGGTGGAATTGCCTCATGTGGGCGAATCTGTCACTGAAGGCACCATTGAAAAATGGCTAAAGGCCGTTGGCGACACGGTGGAGAAGTACGATCCTCTGGTTGAAGTTGTCACTGACAAGGTCAGCATGGAGGTCCCCGCTCCCGCGTCCGGCACCATAACCAAGCTGCTGGTCGAAGAAGGGCAGACGGTTCCTATGGGTTCGGCCATCGCTGAACTCGAAGTAGAAGGACTGGTCTCTGAAACGGCACCGATGCCGACTCGGACACAAATGCCAGTCAGTCCAGAGCAAAGCAAGCCAATGGACAAACCCATAGACACTACGGGCGTGCTGCTCAAGAACGTAACAAACGTTGGCCCTACCGGCTCCGGCGGCCCTATAACCCAGGGCATTACCTCGTCCGAAGGGACCGCTCAAGCAAAGCAGCGCTACTCGCCGGCCGTGATGCGCCTGGCCGAAGAGCATTCGGTCGATCTGACTCAGGTTAGCGGCACGGGCATGAATGGACGCGTCACTCGCAAAGACGTGCAAGCCTTCATAGACTCGTCTGTGTCTGCGCCTTCTGTAACAGTCCCGTCCGAGCCAATTGCTCAGGCAAAATCTGCACCCGTTTTGTCTCCCGCAGCGGAACCTGGCGCGGATGAAGAGCGTGTGCCGCTGTCGGTGGTGCGCCGTATGATCGCCGCCCGCATGGCCGAAAGCGTTTCGCAGATTCCCTCAGCCTGGAGCATCACGGAGATAGATGTCACGGGACTGGTCCGGCTTCGCGAATCCATAAAAGAGAGCTTTCAACAGCGAGAGGGCGTGCCAATCACCTATTTGCCCTTTGTAGTGAAGGCTGTTGCAGAGGCTCTTAGGGAGAACCCATTGCTGAACTCGTCGTGGGACGGCGACGCCATTCTGCTGAAGAAACGAATCAATATTGGTATGGCGGTTGCGGCTCCCAACGGGCTGGTAGTGCCTGTGATTCGTGACGCATACTCGCTCAGCGTGGCCGGACTTGCAGCGCGTATGGACGACCTTGCTCGCCGCGCTCGTCAGGGTAGTCTGTCGTTGGAAGAGGTGCAGGGTGGCACCTTTACGGTCAACAACACGGGTGCCCTTGGGACAACGGTTTCCCAGCCCATCATTAACTTCCCGCAGGCCGCTATCATGACCACCGAGGCCATCGTGAAGCGTCCGGTTGTCGTCGCTGGTGATGCCATTGCCGTTCGATCCATGATGAACATCTGCCTGACCTTCGACCATCGCATCATGGACGGTGCGGAGGCCTCTGCGTTCGCCATGGGCGTGAAGCGTCGTTTGGAAGCCATTGGGCCTGAAACCGGCGTTAATTAGGTTCGGCCAATGCAAGACCACTGCCTGGTTAAATCTTTAGGTCTCGTGCCGTATCAGACTTCCTGGGACATGCAGCGCAGTATTCACGCTCAAGTCGCCGAAGGGCAGTCCCCCAATTCGCTTCTCTTACTGGAGCATCCGCACGTCTACACCCTGGGACGCCGCGGCCAAACCTCCGATATTCTCGCCGACGAATCTCTGTTGAAAAAATTAGGAGCTGAGCTTCATCACGTGGATAGGGGCGGTGAAGTGACCTACCACGGGCCAGGCCAGCTAGTGGGTTACCCCATTGTGAACCTGCGGCAGTGGAGAGGCGGTCCCCTCAAGTTTGTGCAGGCGCTGGAGCGAACGCTCATCTCTGCCCTACAAGAATATGGCATCGAGGCCGAGTCGGAAGACAGGCCCACCGGTGTCTGGGTGGGCGACGCCAAGATTGCGGCCATTGGCGTTAGGGTGAGCCAGGGGGTGTCCATGCACGGCTTCGCCCTCAACGTGAGCCCTGATCTGTCTTATTTTAAGCACATCGTCCCGTGCGGCCTGCCGAATGCCGACGTGACGTCCATGGCCCAGCAGTTGGAAAGGGCTCCCGAAGTCGGTGACGTGGCAGAGGCAGTGACGCGCTGTTTTGGCGAGGCGTTCGGAATGGCGATGGAGTTGCCTAGCGAGAGTTTATAAGAAAAGCGCTGGTCTCACTGATGAACGCTGCCTGATTGTCCACCATGACGGCGTGGCCTGCGTCGGGGACTGTACGAAGAATCGCGCTTAGGCAGGCGGCCAACATCTTCTCGACAGCTTTCTCCGTCAATAGCTTCGAGTTTTCGCCTCGAAGAATCAGCGTAAGGCACTTGATGGCTGACCACAGTTGCCACATGAGGGCGTCGCCTTCTGATCCGCTGGAAGAGGTCACGGAGTCCACACGAGGGTCGTACTTCCATGTCAGCTTGCCATCAACAGTCTCTTTGATGTTGTGGCGTAACCGGTGGGCGATTGTGTCGTCGCCCGGAACAGGGATCTCTCCGCGAGACCAATTCAGCGCCTGTCCAAGATCGGCGAACTCCGTAGGTCGCGTCGATGCCGACTGCCGTATCTCCTGCGACCCCTCAGGATTAATCTCAGGGCCGATGTCCACCACGGCCAGCGCCTTGACCAGAGCAGGGTTCATGGCCGCATGGGCAAACGCCACAATGCCGCCCAGCGACTCGCCGACCAGGGTGACCTGCTTGAACTGTAACTGTTCGATGAACGCAGCCAGGTCTGTCAGCAGCGTCTGTCCTTCGTAATTGCCATTGCTGGCCCACTCACTGTCGCCGTGACCCCCGCATGTCCAGCGCCAGGACGTGGAACCGCTCTTGCATGACGCTCGATAACTCGTGCCATGAGTGGGCGTGTCCGTGGATGCCGTGAATCAGGACTAAATGCGGGGCGTTGTCGTTTCCCCAGTCCAGGTAATTTAGTCTCAAGCCGTTGCAGGACAGTTGCTTTGTTTGTGATTTTGGTGATGGTGGAAAGAGAGTGCCTCGATGGCTTGGTAGCGGCGTTGCTGGTATGGCGCCGTTTTCAATTTAAGTGCTTAGGACCTGCAAGAGTCTGTGATTGGGACGTATTGAGAAGGTCGTTTTCCCAGTCAGAGCCCATGGTCATTGATCGAATATAGTGGTAAATATCGTAGATCAGGCTCAGGGTTAAAGCAAAGATCATGAATGATGTTCTCATTTATTGCACGTAATCAGTTTATTTAAAAGTGACCCGCTAATTTAGGGGGGCCACGCTCGTGGTTGAATGCCTTGTCCACCTGATGTAAAATATCGTCCACCACTGATATTTACGCTGGTAGTTGTCAAATATTAAGCAGATATGACATTTCCAAGGAGGTATTGAATATGCCGGATAATGATGTTGCTCTAATGGCTCATCTCATGCGCCGGGCAGGATTCGGATCCACCCGGGCAGAACAGGAACAGCTAACCGCCAAAGGTTATGAAGCTGTCGTGGAAGATCTTCTGAATCCAGAGGGGTTCGAAGAACTCGACGAGGATGTCTGGAAGCGCTACAACATGGAGTTGAGCTACCGGGACTCACTCGGGATACATATGGGCCGATGGCTTTTCCGTATGATAAACACTAAGCGCCCGTTAGAAGAAAAGATGACCCTCTTTTGGCATCACGTGTTCGCAGCTGGCTGGTATAAGAGCGAGCATACCCCATCCATCACCCAGCAGATTGACACATTCAGGGAGACGGGCATGACGGACCTGAACACGGTCTTGGTTGCCTTGTCCAAAGACCCGGCCATGAACTACTGGCTGGACAACTGCGAAAACCACAAAGACGAGCCTAACGAGAACTGGGGCCGAGAGCTCCTCGAACTGTTCTCGATGGGTGTCGGAAACTATACAGAGATAGATATCAAGAATGCCTCTCGAGCGTTCACGGGCTGGACCTTCGAGCAGCCAATTCCGCTTTATCCTTTCGGCAGCTACGGCTCCGCATTTAAGTTCGTCGAGGAAGACCACGACGATGGTGAGAAGACATTCCTTGGCGAGACAGGCAACTTCAATGGTGAGGACATCGTCGCCATTGTGGTGAAGCAGAAGGCCACGGCTCAGTTCATCGCCAGGCATCTGTACAACTTCTTCGTCGCCGATGAGCCTCAGGTCCCTTCTTGGGAGCTAGAGGCGCCTAATGACCCCGCTGCTATTGAAATGTTGGTGAAGTCGTATTTCGACAACGACGGCGAGATCAGGCCAATGTTGCGAACGCTGTTCAACTCCGACTTCTTCAAGGCTGCACAGCACAAGAAGGTCAAGAGCCCAGTCGAGCTTGTTGCCGGCACCATCAAGGCTGTTGGCACATTTAAGTTCCCAGAGCCTGACGAAGGACTGGCTGCTTTGGGCAGCACTACCACAGTCATGGGTCAGCAGCTAATGAACCCTCCGACGGTCGAGGGCTGGCATACAGGGCATGAGTGGATTGACGGTGGCACGCTGAACGAGCGCATTAACTTCGCCGTTAACCAGTTCAACGACCTGAGCAAGCCGGGCATCCAGGACATTGTTGATCGATTGAGCAAGCAGGGCGACAAGCTCTCACCTGGGGACTTTGTCGACTCTTGTCTGGACCTGGTGGGCCCTGTGCAGGCAACAGAAGCCTCGCGGACCGCGCTGATGCGTTACGCCGATGCAGCCGGAGACATCCGATTCGATAGCGATCAGGCCAAAAAGGAGAGCGCGGTGCACATAGGCCGTATGCTCCAGTTGATCGTCTCGACCAAGGAATACCAGTTCGCCTAGATTAGAGATCAGGCGGCTAACACAGTCACGTTATTAGAGAGGTAGACAAACATATGCCAAAGAATGGGAAAGATCCGGT